>VAOW01010428.1_pt1 | contig 181791 bp, 172 predicted proteins | sample 3393921 | NCBI WGS metagenome assembly VAOW01 (sample SAMN08290428, study PRJNA428436) | hydrothermal vent metagenome | isolation source: Deep-sea hydrothermal vent chimney | place: Indian Ocean: Southwest Indian Ridge | depth 2742 m m | reverse complement strand
TAAACGCGGTAAACGAGCCATGGCTTTTTTTGCCTGATTGTGTAGGTTGGGTGCTTATATACCCATTACTTTATGAAATCAATTACTCTGACCCCATTGATGGACCCCATTGATACCGGATTGACACGGTGAAAAGCAATTTATTCTGGGCGGGCAGTACTCAGTGCGCGGGTTCAAGGAAAACGTGCTGTCTGCCGACAGTGGCTGGTCGGCACGTAACGATCTCATTTTCCCCGTTGGTCGATGGATGCAGCCCTGGCGCAAACTTGCCTGGCTGGCCTCCCTGAACACCCGCCTGTTTGCGGACTATGGGCGGGCCTATGCCTTCAACGGTGGCTACCGGGGTGCGCTGGGGGGATGGGGCGTGGGTATTGACTGGCATTATCGCTGGTTTGGCCTGTCTTATACCTATGCCCAGGCGTTTACCGGCGAGCACCAGTTTGTGCACCTGGAGACTCCCGTCCATTATTTCCGTCTCACTGCACAGGTCGTGTTCTGAACAGGGGGGGGTCACGTACCCTCGCACCGCGCATTGGAACGGGGTGCCTACCGGGGCATCATCCCTGACCCCGGTCCTGATGATCGAGCCAGACGCACAGGCCTTGGGCGTTGAGTTCCACGTCCATGCCGATGAGGGTGTCGATCTGCGCCGCGCTCAGCCGCGTGCCGTGCGCATCGAGCCGCGCGCCCAGCCAGGCACGCAACGCACGGGCAATGGCGCTGTGGCGCGCAGCGCCGGTTTCACCACCATGGCGCCGGGCGATGTCGACATACTTCTCCAGAGCGGTGTGCAGATCGTGCGCTAGGCGCGGCAGTGCCTCGACACGACTGTAGTGGGTGAGATACATGGCCTGCGGCGACTGTGCCATGAGCCGGTCAATGGAGGTATGCGCCGCCTCGAGATCGAAGTGCACCGGCGTGGTGGTGGGAAAGATAAAGGCGCCGCGCGGGCTATCGAGCTCCCGATAGGACAGCCCGAAGGTGTCGCCGCTGAAGACCGCGCCCGCAGTATCGTCAACAAGGCTGTAATGGTGATAGGCGTGGCCGGGGGTATCGAGAAAACGCAGCGTGCGCTGACCGAGCGTGAGTTGGGCCTCGTCCTCGACCGTGTGCACGCGCCCAGGCGCTATCGGCACGGGCTCGCCGTAGAGTTCAGCGGTGCGCGCCTCACCGTAGACCGCGCGGGTGCCGGCCATGAGCTTCGACGGGTCGATCATATGGCGCGCGCCGCGCGGGTGTACGATGAGCGTCGCCTCGGGCAGGGCCTGCATGAGCACCCCCGCGCCCCCAGCGTGGTCGAGGTGGACATGGGTGACGCAGACATAGCGCACCTGTTCAGGACGCAGGCCCTTTTGCGCCAGTGCGCCCAGCAGCAGCGGCAAAGCATGTGCCGTGCCGGTATCAACGAAGGCGGCCTCGCCTCGGTCGACAATGAGGTGACTGGCATCGAGACCGGGGCGGATGTATTCAGTATCGATCGCGCTGACGCCGTGATCGAAGTCGGTGATGTGGGGGCGTGGGAACATGGTATTCAGTTGTGGCTTGGTGATTAAGAGGCGATCCTTGCCCTACTTTACGCAGTTCATGCTTATTATCAATGATGTTAATGGCTTTGGGCTGCATCCGGTTGCACAGCGGAGATTTCGGCCTGCGCCAGCAGTTCGTCGATGAACCGGCGTGCGGCTGTTATCCACGCCGCCTTTTCCATCGCTTCCGCTATTTTCCCATGAAAGGTATCCTTGCGGATGGATTTCAGGAAGTTCAGCCGGTCAAGAAGTTGGCTCATCGCTTGTTCCCTGTCAATTCAGACGGTTGCCGCCGCGCCCGATGCATGCTCGGCAGCGTAAAGAAGCCCACTGCGCCGGGTGTAGTAGAACCAGGTCAGCACTACACAGACCACGTAGAAGCCCATGAACCCCCAGAGCGCGGCGATTGGCCCGCCTGTAGCAGCGATCGAGGTACCGTAAGCCTTGGGGATAAAGAAGGCGCCATAGGCGGCAATGGCCGAGGTGAAGGCGATGATTGCGGCACTTTCGCGCTCCGCCTGTTTGCGACTGCCATCGGCCTTGAGTTCCGGCATCAGGCGCGCTATCTCACGGCCCATGATGGCGGGGATCATCTGGAAGGTCGACGCATTGCCGACCCCCGTCAGGAAGAACAGCGCCATGAAGGCCGAGAAAAAACCGATGAAGCTGCCACCTGTCCCGCCCGAGGGCAGGAAGCTAATCACACCAAACACCGCGGCGATCATGCCCAGGAAGGTCCAGAACGTAACCCGCCCGCCGCCGAACCGATCCGAGACCCAACCCGTACCCGCGCGACTGACCGCGCCCACCAGCGGACCCAGAAATACATATTGCAATGCATTCACGTCCGGAAACATCAGCTTGGACAGCAACGGGAAGCCTGCCGAGTAACCAATGAAGCTACCGAAGGTCCCAGTATAGAGGATCGACATGATCCAGTTGTGCTTACGGGTGAAGATAATCGCCTGTTCGGAAAAACTGGCCTTCGCATCGGCAATGTCATCCATACCAAACCAGGCCGCCACGCTGGACACGATGATGAACGGCACCCAGATGAAGCCCGCATTCTGCATCCATAGCTTGCTGCCATCCGACAATATCTGCGGGTTGTCACTCATTGTGCCGAACACGCTTGCGGTGACGACGATCGGCACGAGGAACTGCATGACCGACACACCCAGATTGCCGAGACCCGCATTCAATGCCAGCGCATGACCCTTTTCCGCTTTTGGATAAAAGAAGGCGATATTGGCCATCGATGAGGCAAAATTGCCGCCGCCAAGGCCGCATAGCAGTGCCAGCACCAGGAAAATAAGGTAAGGCGTGTCGGGGTTCTGCACTGCATAGCCGATACCCATTGCCGGAATCAGCAATGATGCCGTCGAGAGCATGGTCCACAGGCGCCCGCCAAAGATCGGTACCATGAAACTATAGAAGATACGCAGTGTGGCGCCTGACAAGCCCGGTAAGGCCGCCAGCCAGAACCGCTGGCTGACCGAAAAATCAAAACCGATGGAAGGCAGTTTTGCCACTACGACGGACCACACCATCCACACACTGAATGCCAGTAACAGCGAGGGGATCGAAATCCACAAATTGCGGCGCGCAATGCGCCGCCCCTTGCTCTCCCAGAAATCCGGGTCCTCGGGCCGCCACTCATCCAGTACGTACGATTTTGCCGCGATCTCGGGCGTATGGAGCGGCTGCATCTCGGGCAGTTGCGGCAACTGGTCCAGTGCCTCGCCATGTACGCCACGTTCCATCTTTCGCACGCTCATGTGCATCCAGACCAGCGACACACCGACGATCACAAACAACAGTGCGAAACTGCTTGTGTAGATACCCGTCAAATCCAATAGTTTGCCGAAGGCGATGGGCAGGAAGAAGCCGCCCAGACCGCCGATCATACCCACGACACCGCCGACCGCGCCGACATGCTGCGGATAATAGACCGGGATATGTTTATACACCGCCGCCTTGCCAAGGCTCATGAAAAACCCCAGCACGAAGAGCGTAATGATGAACGGCCAGAAATCCAGGCGGGTCGAAAAGGCAATAGGGCCGTACTTGCTCTGAATGATGTAATTCGTTGCCGGGTAGGACAGCATGAACAGCAGAATCAGTGAAAACCCGAAAGTCCAGTACATCACCTTGCGCGCGCTGAACCGGTCTGACAGATGCCCGCCATAGGCACGGAACAGCGAGGCCGACAAACCGAAACTGGCCGCCGCCATGCCCGCCGTGCGCACATCGACGTGATAGACCTCCATCAGATAATTGGGTATCCACAACGCTAGCGCCACAAAGCCGCCAAAGACGAAGAAATAGTAAAGTGAGAAGCGCCACACCTGCAGATTCTTTAGCGGCGCGAATTGTTCGGCCAGCGTTGGGGGCTGTTTGCCCGACCGGCGACGTGCCACCAGTTCCGGGTCGTCCTTGGCCAGGATGAAAAAGGCGATGCCCATCAACGCCAGCCCGATCGACCAGACATGCGCGACACCATGCCAGCCATAGGCGACCATCACGAAGGGGGCGACGAAGGTCGTCACCGCGGCGCCGACATTACCGGCGCCGAAAATGCCCAACGCAGTACCCTGCATATCTGCCCTGAACCAGCGTGACACATAGGCCACACCGATGATGAACGAGCCGCCAGCAAGGCCAATACCTAGTGCGGTCAGCAGATACATCGGGTAGGTAGAGACCCAGGTCAGCATCCACGTTGCGGCGGCCGTCAGTAGCATCTGCGTGGTAAATACGATCCGGCCACCGTATTTTTCAGTCCACACACCCAGAATCAATCGTGACAGCGAACCGGTCAGCACCGGCGTCGCCACCAGAATACCGAACTGGAACTCGCTGAGCCCCAACTGGGACTTGATCTCTACGCCGATGATGGAAAAAATTGTCCAGACCGCGAAGCAGGCGGTAAATGCGATCGTACTGAGTGTTAATGCCCGTGTACGCTCAGCATTTGATGCCTCTGTGCTATCCAACATCTTTTCTTCTCCACTTTACTTTGTACATTGTTGTTCTCATTCAGCTCTTGCCGCACACAGATCCCGTTGACATACTGATAGTTATATCATCCTGTTCGGTACTGTGGTTTTCGAGGTTCCCTCTGCTACTTCATGCTGGCCTAAAATACGTTGAAGCCTATACGGGCATGGGCACATGGCTCGCCCCGATGACCAAGGGGGCGTTCCTGTTTCTCACCTGATGGCCTCACCATACGCGAACACGAACAAACGAAACATTGACATAGATCAAAATAATGTCATCCCGTAACATCTTTGATCGACAGCATCCGTTAACGGGTTCAACTCCCACTGGACCACCTCCTGGCAATACCGGGTGTGTGCGCCACGCGGTGTGGTGCGAAACGTGACCTGCTTAGACGGGATTTATTGAAGCGGCAGATCAGCCGCTGCAGAAAATGTATATGGGGTACGCGTAACGCGTGCCGAGACGGCAGGCATCCGAAGCGGATGAGGTGCAATGCGTGGATTCGACGCGGCATCATGACGCGGGTGCTTTACGCGAAAACGCGGATAATCTCCACCGCAGCCCAGTCCTGTTTAGCCGTTTTCATCATGGCCATGGCACGCCGTCTGCACGCACCTTTTTACAGCGCAGACCCTGTTCCAATTTTCGACTCTGTCGGGCCATTGCCTGTTGCATCACAGGATCATGGAGAGACGTTCACACGCTTGAAACGGTCCTCTTTTCACCCGGTGGTTCATTGCGCGTTTTCGCGCCTCTCCTCACCGTTGCTGATGGCTTGTCGCTCAGCGATCCTCGTCATCATACGGCTGTCTACCGGCCCAGATATCACCCCGCGACGTGTGGTACCACACGGCCTCTTCGAGGTGGAAAAAACTGCTCAGCGCCGCCAGATCCTCGCGTGATAAATGATTGATCCGCCCACGGCCACCACCATCGAGTTCCATATACGCGGTACCTGTGTGCTCACCCGCCGCCCAATACAGGGCGTGATCAGTGATTAATTTCCACATTGGTGTTACTCCTCATTGCGCTTCATGCGTATTCGCGTGTCACCCCGCGACCAGCGTTGTTGCGCAGTCGCGACACCGACATCATACCTGCAATCGTCTCCCCCGACCCGGTCGTCCCTCATGCCAGATGCGTTCCTGTACGCGCGATCAGGCAGCGCGGATCGTCCTCGGTAAGGCGCCCGTCCTGCGCCTGGCACTCGCCGCCCTGCTCGCCCACGGCCATCTGCTTATCGAGGACTTGCCCGGCGTCGGCAAGACCACCCTGGCCCATGTGCTGGCCATCACCCTCGGCCTGCAGTTTAGCCGTATCCAGTTTACCAGCGATCTGTTACCTGCCGATATTCTGGGTGTGTCGGTCTTTGATCGTGAGCATGCCAGCTTTTGTTTTCATCCTGGGCCCATCTTCGCCCAGCTTATCCTCGCAGACGAGATCAATCGAGCGACACCCAAGGCCCAGAGTGCCCTGCTGGAGGCGATGGAGGAACGCCAGGTGACGGTGGAGGGCGAGACCCGTCCCTTGTCCATGCCCTTTTTTGTCATTGCCACGCAGAACCCGTCCTTCCAGATTGGTACCTTCCCCCTGCCCGAGTCACAACTCGACCGCTTTCTGATGCGCATCCGGCTCGGCTACCCCGACGCCCGCGCTGAACGTGCGCTGCTTGCCGGGCGTGATCGGCGCGACCTGCTTGTCGCTCAACTGGCCGCGGTGCCGATTCCCTGAGCGCATGATCACGCCCGCACCTCCTCCCCTGGGCACCCACCCATGATGGCGGCCCCGATGACGCTGCGGCGATTTCTCTGTGGCAATGGCCCGGTCGATGCTCCCCTGTGCCTGGATCGGCGACGGATCTACATCCTGCCCTCCCGCGCCGGACTGGGCTTCGCCCTGTTGCTGCTGGTCATGTTGATTGGCGCCATCAACTACGACAACAGCCTCGCCTATCTGCTCACCTTCCTGCTCGCCGGTATTTCGGTGGTGACCCTCCTGCATACCTACCGTGGTCTGCCCGGTCTGTGCCTGCGCCTCGGCCAGCCCGCAGCGGTATTTTCCGGGGAACCTGCACGCGTGCCCCTGTGGGTGGATAACACGGCCAGCCCTACGCGCTGCGGGCTGGTGTGCGCGCCCCAGGAGGGTGCCCTGGACTGCGCCCGGTGGGTCGCCCGGCAACGACCGGACCTCGCCGAATCGGTACTCGCCATCGCCCACCTCTACAATCGGCTGCGCTATGCCCCGCCAACCCGTACATCGATGCTGGGACAATTGCGTCGGCGGGTGCGCCGGTTGCGCGTCTGAGTCTCCCTCGCCCTGCTGGCCTTCATCCCACGGTGACACATTTTTACGTCGTTGCCCGTTATTTACCGATACAGAAACGGGAAAAGATGCGCCCGAGCAGATCATCGGCGGTGACCTCGCCGGTGATTTCGCCGAGACAGGTCTGGGCCTGGCGCAGGTCCTCGGCGAGCAGTTCACCCGCCCCCTCGGCCAAGCGACCGGCACCGGTATCGAGATACGCGGCGACTCGCTGTAGCACCTCCACATGGCGGCGTCGTGCCATGAAACCCCCTTCCCCCACACCACTGTACCCAACGCAGGCCTTGAGATGCTGGCGCAGGGCATCGATACCGGCGCCGGTGTGCGCCGAGACCGCCAGGGCGGGTTCCGCACCGACCGGCACCGCCACCAGCCCGGCGTCGCGCCCACTGAGATCGATCTTGTTATAGACCCGGGTGACCGGCAGCGCCACGGGCAGGCGCAGGTGCAATACTTGCTCTACGTGGCCCTGTTCCTTCCTGCCCTCGTTCACCTGATCATCGATCACCAGCAGGAGCCGATCGGCGCGCCCGATCTCCTGCCAGGCGCGGCGGATACCCTCTTCCTCGACCGTATCACGAGCCTCACGCAGGCCCGCGGTGTCGATGATGTGCAGCGCCAGACCATCGAGGTCGATGCGCTCGCGCAGCACATCGCGTGTCGTGCCTGGTATGTCGGTGACGATAGCCGCATCGACCCCAGCGAGGCGATTGAGCAGGCTGGATTTGCCGACATTGGGCCGGCCCGCGATCACGATGTTCAGACCTTCGCGCAACAGGCGTCCCTGCCCAGCCTCGGTCCTCAGTGTCGACAGGTCGGCACGCAGGGCTTCAAGCCGGGTACGGATGGTCGCATCGGCGAGAAAGTCGACCTCCTCTTCGGGAAAATCGATGGCACCCTCGACATGCATGCGTAATGCCGTCAAGCCGTCGACCAGTGTGCCGATCCGTCGTGAAAACACGCCTTGGAGCGAACGCAACGAAGCACGCGCCGCGGCCACCGAGTCGGCTTCGATCAGATCAGCGATGGCCTCGGCCTGGGTCAGGTCAATCTTGTCATTGAGAAAAGCGCGCTCGGAGAATTCACCGGGCCGCGCTGGGCGCGCACCCAAGGCGCAGACGCGCGCGATGAGCAGATCCATGACCACGGGACTACCATGGCCGTGCAATTCCAGCACATCTTCGCCGGTAAAGGACCGCGGAGCAAGGAAGAACAGGGCAAGGCCGAGATCGAGGGTGTCGCCGTCGGCATCGAGGAAACGGCCATAGTGTGCCCACCGTGGCACGGGAGTTTGTCCCATCAAGGCCTGGGCAATCGCCGCACAGGCCGGACCAGAAACGCGCACAATGCCCACCCCACCGCGACCGGGCGGGGTCGCCTGCGCCACGATGGTATCGGTCTCATTGATCATGCCATGCGGGCCGGATACTCCGGTCAGGTCTTGAGTATTATCCGCGTGATGTACCACTGTTGCAGGATCGACAACGAATTGTTCACCACCCAGTACAACACCAGACCGGCGGGGAAGAAGGCGAAGAACACCGAGAAGGCCACGGGCAACACCATCATCACCTTGGCCTGGATGGGGTCCAGCGGCGCGGGGTTGAGTTTTTGCTGAATCACCATGGTCACACCCATGATGACCGGCAGAATAAAATAGGGATCGCGCGTGGAGAGATCCTGTATCCACAGTATCCACGGTGCCTGGCGCAACGCCACGCTCTCCAGCAACACCCAGTACAAAGCGATGAACACCGGAATCTGGATGGCGATAGGCAAACAGCCTCCGAGCGGATTGATCTTCTCTTTTTTGTAGAGTTCCATCAGCGCCTGGTTCTGGCGCTGGCGATCATCGCCATAGCGTTCCTTGATGCTCTTCATGCGCGGTTGCATCCGGCGCATGTTGGCCATAGATTTATAACTGGTCTCTGAGAGCTTGTAGAAGGCCAACTTGATCAGGATGGTCAGGATAATGATCGACCAACCCCAGTTGCCCAGCAGTCTATCGAGCTGTTTCAACAGCCAATACAATGGCTTGGAGATAAAGGTCAGGTAACCGTAGTCAACCGTGAGGTCCAGACCCGGGGCAATCGTGGCCAGCGTATTCTGCAACTTCGGTCCCACAAAAATGCCGGTCTGATCCACCGTTTTGGTCTCGCCGGGCGCAACGCTGATCGGCGCAGAATACATCCCCAGCACATAGCGTGAGGCGGCGCCACTCTTGGGCCCGAGGTGCTGACTGTAGTAGTGGAAGGCGACCTTAGGATTCGGCACCCAGGCGCCGAGGAAATAGTGCTGGATCATCGCCGCCCAACCCCCGGTGATCTCCTTGGACAGCGCGTGTTTCTTCATATCGCTGAAGGAAACCTTCTGGTATTTGTCCTTCTTGTCCCAGATGGCCCCTCCGGTATAGGCGTGCTCAAAACGCGACTTACTGGTCGGCTCCGTGCGCTGGAACTGTTCATAGGCCACGGCCTGCCAGGGCTTGGCGCTGCCATTGTCGATGATATAGGCCATCTTGATGAGAAAACTGCCGCGCGTGAAGGTATAGCGCTTGGTGATCTTCACCCCGTTAGGGCCCTGCCAGTGCAGGTCAACCACCAGATGTTTCTTCCCGGGCGCCAGTGTATAGCTGCTCTGTTCAGTCTGATAGCGTGAATAGTGATTGGGCACCACCTCGGTATTCTTCCCTCTGTGATGGGTAAAACCGGACTGGGCCACAAACAGGTGATTGCGGGTATTGTCCATCAACGCGTAGGGCACATTCGGTTCCTTGATGGAGACCGAATACGTCGGCAGCAATACCTGGCGAATATCGCCACCGATCGTGTTGAGGGTGACATTGAGTACATCGGTCCTGATCCGGATGCGCTGGCCGGTCTTGAACACATCCTGGATCGCCGGCACGGCGCTCGGCGCAGTCTTGCTGGTCGCGCCCGGCGAGGTCGTCACCGCCACGGCCGGGACATCGTTGGCCTGTGCGCCCGGTGTCACAGGTACGCCCTGCCGCGGGCTTACGCTCTGGCTCGGTACTGTAGCGACAACGGGGGGATGACCATACTCTTTTTCCCAGGCCTGCCAGATCAGCAATAGTACGAGGGACAGGGCGACAACGAGCAATAATCTCTGGAAATCCATCAGTGTACTTTCTTATTGAGGGGCTTTTCGGGGACCGGATCGAGGCCGCCTTCATGCCAAGGGTGACAGTGGGACAGTCGTCGTAGTGACAACCACGAGCCGCGCAGTATACCGTGCCGGATAAGGGCTGTCTGAGCATATTCGGAACAACTGGGGTAAAAACGGCAATTCTGGCCAAGCCAGGGACTGAGGAGGTAACGGTAGGCACCGATCAGCCAGACGAAGAGGTAGCGCATGTTGCCTTCAGCATCTTTTGCCAGTGAGTTCGCAGGGAGGCGCACAATGCTGTCTTACTGGCATGTCGTGCATCGGGGCGGGCAAGGACGATGATATCCATACTGCCAAATCCCTGTTGATGATTACGAAAACTTTCACGCGTTTGCCGTTTGATGCGATTGCGCGCCACCGCTCGCGGGACATGGCGCTTGGCGATGGCCAGACCGAGCCGGGCATGATTCAGGCCATTGTCACGCCACAATACCGTCAACAGGCGATCGCTGCTACGTCCGGCGACACGAGGCGGTTGCCCACCCACCTGCGCCGGTTTTCTCGCGGCAAAGATCCGCTGGAATTCAACTGCACGCAGCAGGCGTTGGGCGCGGGTAAAGCGCCGTGTGGACACGCTGTCGCGCTGACTGATCGTGTAGATTCGTGCCTCCGGAGAGCGCTTACCCACCCTTCGACAGTGGCCTTGGCTGTCCTCGTCGGGGCACACAGACGACGCGTTCTCTGCCCCCTGTCTCAGACTGCCAGGCGCGTCCGGCCTTTGGCGCGACGCGCATTGATCACCATGCGCCCGCCGCGGGTCTTCATGCGGGCACGAAAACCGTGGGTACGCTTGCGTTTGATGACGCTGGGCTGAAAGGTTCTCTTCATGATGGCGTGTTCCGTAATTTCTGTGACAGGGTATCCTGCGACCGGACGGCGCGCAGCGACGCCGCATCACCCACCGATGGCGGAAAAGTCCAGCAAGATACTGGTTTTTAGCCTCTTCTGTCAACCGCTTCGTGCTTCCACCTGCCCAAACCCGGCCGTAGACGCCACCGGACGGTGGTGGCGCCAGATACGCGGGATGAGGTGTGGATAACTCAGCCAGCGCGGTATAGACTTCCCTTCTCTTTACGCTATACACCACCACTTCCAGACAGGCGCGTGACTCACTCACTCTGGCAAAAATGTCTCGACCGCCTGGAGGGCGAACTCTCCCCCCAGCAGTTCAATACCTGGATACGGCCACTGCACGCCGTCGTCGAGGACCACACCTTGCGTCTGCTGGCACCCAACCGCTTTGTGCTGGACTGGGTCAACAGTCGCCTGCTCGAACAGATTGACACCATCCTTACCCAGCTCGATCTTGATACTCCGCCACAGATCAGCCTGGAGATCGGCAGCCTCAACCCGGCGCAGAGGATGGACCCACCCCGCCAGCTGGCATCGGCAGAGAATGCCACTGAACACACCGATGGCGTGGGCACTGCGGTGTTTCCCGTCAATCGGAGTTCTAACAGCAGCCTGAATCCGAATTTCACCTTTGAGTGTTTTGTTGGTGGAAAGTCCAATCAACTGGCCCGCGCCGCCTCAATGCAAATCGCGCAAAATCCGGGCACGGCTTACAATCCACTGCTGATCTACGGGGGTGTCGGACTGGGCAAAACCCACCTCATGCATGCCGTAGGTAATTTAATGCACCAGCACTGCCCGAACACCCGGGTGGTCTATCTGCACTCGGAACGCTTTGTCGGCGATATGGTCAAGGCCCTGCAACACAACACCATCAATGACTTTAAACGCCACTATCGCTCGGTCGGCGCTCTGCTTATCGATGATATCCAGTTTTTTGCTGGAAAAGAGCGCTCACAAGAAGAATTCTTCCATACTTTTAATGCCTTGCTGGAAGGTCAGCAGCAGATCATCATGACCTGTGACCGCTATCCGAAGGAAGTCAACGGCTTGGAAGAGCGCCTTAAATCCCGCTTTGGCTGGGGTCTGACAGTGGCCATCGAACCGCCGGAGCTAGAGACCCGTGTCGCGATTTTGATGAGCAAGGCACAGCAATCGGGCGTGCCCCTGCCCAACGAAGTGGCCTTCTTTATCGCCAAGCACATTCGCTCCAATGTCCGCGAATTGGAAGGGGCATTGCGCCGGGTCATTGCCAATGCCCACTTCACCGGTCGATCCATCACCATGGACTTTGCTAAAGAGGCCTTGCGCGACCTGTTGTCCGTGCATGATCGCCAGATCACTATCGACAATATCCAGAAGACGGTGGCTGAATACTACAAGATACGTGTCGCCGACCTGTTATCCAAACGCCGTACCCGTTCCGTTACCCGGCCACGTCAAACTGCCATGGCGCTGTGCAAGGAACTGACCAATCACAGCCTGCCTGAGATCGGCGATGCCTTCGGTGGTCGCGACCACACCACGGTCTTGCATGCGTGTCGAAAAATACTCGAATTGAAGGAAGGCGATCACCGTATTGCCGAAGATTATGCAAACCTGTTAAGAACCTTGAGTACATAATGTGGATAGTCTGTGTATAAAAAGGGGATCCTGTGTTGATGCGTCTTTATACACAGACTGTCCACTGGGCAGTAACACGTTTCAAGCGGCCTTATTGACAAGAATATTTATCTATAACAAATTGATTTTTAATACAAATTAGACTTATCCACAGTATAGGGCCCGAGTAATAATAGATTTAATTATTTTCTTAAAAGACTAAAAGATTTAATAATGACTGGTGAGTAAACCCTACAGGAACACCTGCCCATGAAGCTGACAATTCAACGTGAAGCCTTGCTCAAACCCCTGCAAATTGTCAGTGGGGTCGTGGGGCGACGACAGGCATTACCCATTTTGTCCAATGTGCTGCTCAGCAGCGGCAAGGGGAAAGTATCACTGACCGCGACCGACCTGGAAGTAGAGATGATCGCACATATAACCTTGCCCGATGTAGAGGACGGAGAGATCACCCTGCCTGCGCGTAAATTCCTGGATATCTGTCGTACGCTTCCGGAAGAGGCTAATATCGCTATCACGGTGGACAAGGGACGGGCGTTACTGCGCTCTGGAAAGAGCCGTTTTACCCTTTCGACGTTACCCGCCAGTGAATTCCCTGCCATTGACCCGGTCGCAGATGCCTTTGAGTTCTCGGTTGATCAGCGCCAACTCCGGTTATTATTCGATCAAACCCAGTTTTGCATGGCGCATCAGGATGTACGTTATTACCTCAATGGGCTGATGCTGGAACTGTCCGACACTTTGTTGCGCGCGGTGGCGACCGATGGACATCGGCTTGCTTTTTGTGAGGTCGCTGCGGACATTACGATCGCTGAACCACGCCAGATCATCCTGCCGCGTAAATGCGTCCTCGAGCTCTCTCGTCTGCTCCAGGACAGTGAGGCCCCGGCGCGAATCAGTCTGGGCAGCAACCATATCCAGATTACCCTGGATGAGGTGACCTTTACCTCCCAGCTCATAGATGGGCGCTTTCCCGATTATCAGCGGGTTGTGCCCTCGGGAGGGGACAAGGCGATCCACGCTGATCGTGAGCGCCTACGCCAGGCCTTCATCCGCACCGCAGTGCTCTCCAATGAGAAATTTCGCGGGGTGCGCTTGCATCTGAGTGAAAATTTGTTGCAGGCCACGGTGCACAATCCCGATCAGGAAGAGGCTGAGGAAGAGGTGGAGGTGGGTTATACCGGTGAGGAGTTCGAAATCGGTTTTAATATCAATTATTTTCTGGATGCCCTGGCAGTACTGAATTCGGAGAATGTCACGGTCACGTTAAGCGATGCCAACAGCAGTTGCCTGATCCAGGGCGACGTGGAACCTCATTGCAAATACGTCATTATGCCCATGCGTCTGTGATACATCGGCAATGAGTCTGTTACGTCTGGAGATCCACCATCTCCGGAATATCAGTGCGGCCACACTGGATCTCTCAGCGCACTGCAATCTGATTACCGGCGCCAACGCCAGTGGCAAGACCAGTATCCTGGAGGCCCTGCATATGCTGGCATTGGCGCGTTCTTTTCGTACTCCTCATATTCGCCAGGTTATTCAACATGGCGAATCCGCCTTACAGGTCTTCGGTCGCCGCGTGCATATCGATGGACGGACGATTCCGCTTGGCATAGAGCGGAGCAACCAGGCGCTGCGCATGCGTATCGCCGGTGAAACAGTTCATCACGTTGCTGAACTCGCGGCACTACTACCCGTTCAGCTGCTTAATCCAGAAAGTCACCAAATGCTTGAACAAGGCCCCCGGTTCCGACGTCGGTTCGTGGATTGGGGAGTGTTTCACGTGGAACACAGTTTTTTGGCGCAGTGGCGACAGTTTCAACGCACCTTGCGTCAACGTAACGCGGCCTTGCGTGCTCCAGGACACACCGAAATGGAACTCTGGAACACGGCATTGGCGGAATATGGTGTCCGGATTCATGCGGCTCGAGTTCGCTTTCTCGATCGCCTGCGCCCCTTGCTGGATGACTACGTGCAACATCTCTTGGGTTTGTCTCTGGATTTTCAACTCAGCGCGGGCTGGCCGGAGGGCCGCGATTATCTGTCGATTCTGTCCCAGGGCGTCGCCCAGGATCGTGAGGCGGGTTTTACGCGCCAGGGGCCTCACCGTGCTGACGTACTGATCCGTCACAATGGCATTGCCGTACAGTCGGTTTTTTCTCGAGGACAGCAGAAGCTGTTGATTGCGGCCATGTGCCTTGCTCAGGTGAGTTTCCTTAATCAAATCCAGTCCGAACCCTGCCTGTTGTTGGTGGATGATCTCCCGGCTGAGCTTGATGCCCATCATCGCGCTGTCTTACTTGAATTGTTGCGTGAATCCGGAGCGCAATTGTGTGTGACCAGTACGGAACCGGCGCTGATCGCGGGTCAGCTCGGTGACGATGAGAAGATGTTCCACGTGGAACACGGCCGGGTGCGGGAGGTGGTATAATGGCACAGATTCGGAATGTAGCGCCGCACGACACCAATGCGAAGCGCATGGCTACACTTCATGGGAGCGTCTGATGAGCGAAAATAGCTACGATTCCACCAATATCAAGGTTCTGAAGGGACTTGATGCGGTGCGCAAGCGTCCCGGCATGTATATCGGTGACACCGACGACGGAACCGGGCTGCACCACATGGTCTTCGAAGTGGTGGATAATGCCGTTGACGAGGCCTTGGCGGGTTACTGCAGCGAGATTGAAGTCGTTTTGCACAGCGATGGCGCGGTCACCGTTCGTGACAATGGACGCGGTATCCCGGTTGATCTCCATAAGGGAGAGGGATGCTCTGCCGCCGAGGTGATCATGACGGTATTGCATGCCGGTGCTAAATTTGATGCCAATGCCTACAAGGTTTCGGGTGGCCTGCATGGCGTGGGTGTCTCCGTAGTCAACGCCCTGTCAGAATCGCTCAGACTGACGATCCGACGTGATGGCAAGGTGTATCAGCAGGAATATGCGTTGGGCGTACCCCAGTATTCGCTCAAACCGGTAGGTGAGACCGAATCGACTGGCACCGATGTGTGTTTCAAGCCGAGCACCTCCGTCTTCAGTGACATCGAATTTCATTATGAAATATTGTCAAAACGCTTGCGTGAGCTGTCTTTCCTCAATTCCGGTGTGCGTATCGTGCTGATGGAAGAGGCCAACCAGAGACAGGATGTCTTTGAATACGAGGGCGGCATCAAGGCGTTTGTTGGCCACCTCAACCGGAACAAGACGCCCCTGCACCCCACCATCATCTATATCAACACGGAAAGGGACGGGATCGTGATCGAGGCGGCCTTGCAGTGGAATGACTCCTACCAGGAAAATATCTTCTGCTTTACCAACAATATCCCGCAGCGCGATGGGGGCACACATCTAGCCGGTTTTCGCAGTGCCCTGACCCGTACACTCAATCAGTATATTGAACGTGAAGGTATTTCCAAAAAGGCCAAAGTCAGCCCTACCGGAGACGACGCCCGCGAGGGTCTGACGGCAGTGTTGTCGATCAAGGTGCCCGATCCGAAATTCTCTTCACAGACCAAGGAAAAACTGGTCTCATCCGAGGTCAAGGGCGTGGTCGAATCCCTTATAGCTGAAAAGTGCCAGGAGTATCTGTTGGAGAGTCCCACTGAGGCCAAGGTGATCGCTGGCAAGGTGGTCGATGCCGCCCGTGCCCGTGAAGCTGCCCGTAAGGCGCGTGAGATGACGCGGCGCAAGGGCGTGCTGGACGTGGCCGGATTGCCAGGCAAACTGGCAGACTGCCAGGAAAAGGACCCGGCCCAATCCGAACTGTTTCTGGTCGAGGGTGATTCCGCCGGTGGTTCAGCCAAACAGGGTCGGGATCGACGCTACCAGGCCATCCTGCCGCTCAAAGGCAAGATCCTCAATGTGGAAAAGGCACGTTTCGACAAGATGTTGTCTTCGGTCGAAGTCGGCACCCTGATCACCGCACTGGGTTGTGGTATCGGACGTGAAGAATTCAATCCGGACAAGTTACGCTACCATCGTATCATCATCATGACCGATGCCGATGTGGATGGCTCGCACATCCGCACGCTGTTGTTGACCTTCTTCTATCGGCAGATGCCGGAAATTGTAGAACGTGGCCATGTCTATATCGCCCAACCACCACTCTACAAGGTCAAGAAAGGCAAGCAGGAACGCTATGTCAAGGATGATACGGATCTGAATGAATATTTGCTGCAAACTGCACTCGACAATGCGACCCTGCATGTCAGCGCCGAAGCGCCTCCGTTGAGCGGTGCGGCGCTGGAGGACCTGGCGCGCCACTACATGATGATCATGGGCAGCATCCAGCGCCTAGCGCGGCGCTATCACGCCACAGTGATGGAGAAGATGATTACCCTGCCCGTGCTGAGCGTTACAGAGCGGGAGAGTATAGCGGCGGTTCGCCTCTGGTTTGAGACACTGATGGCGCGGCTGAATGACGACGTACCGGGTACGCCTGCGGCCTATTCCTGCAAGTGGCTCAGTGATGAGGACGACGATGAATGGCGGGTCATTGTCAGTGTGTTGCGATACGGTATCAGTACAGAGTATATCTACGGTCCGGAGTTCTTTGACTCCGGTGAGTACCGCAACCTGTGTGCGCTGACGGCAAAACTCGATGGTCTACTGGATCAGGGCGCCTGGATACAACGTGGCGAGCGGCGCCAGGTGGTGAACAGCTTCCGCCAGGCCCTGGACTGGTTGATGGAAGAGGCCAAGCGTGGTCAGAACATCCAGCGCTACAAAGGGTTGGGTGAAATGAATCCCGAGCAATTATGGGAGACGACACTCAATATGGAGTCACGGCGTTTGCTTCGGGTTCAGATTGAGGATGTCATTGCGGCCGATGATGTCTTCACGACTCTGATGGGTGATCAGGTTGAGCCGCGACGTGATTTTATTGAAAAAAATGCATTGGCCGTGGCTAATCTGGATATCTAAATGTAAGTGAATACTTACTTTTGGTGATAGCCATATAAATAAAGGATTATTCCAGATTTTTTTGCTGGACCAAGGTGTCTTCAATGTTGCTCGTCATTGCCGCCGGGGAGGACGTCGGTCCGCGAGACCCTGTCCGGCTCCAGTTGTGAGACGGTGGACTCAATCCAGTCTTCGGCCTCAGCGAGGATCTCGGCGGCGCTGCGTTTCTGGGCGTGGATGCGTGGGCCGATGACCACATCAATGGTCCCCGGGCGTTTGAAAAAAGTGCCCTTGGGCCAGAATGCGCCGGCATTGTGGGCAACGGGCACAATGGGCGCACCACTGTGGCGGGCCAGCAGGGCACCACCCTGCTTGTAGCGGGCACGTTGTCCATAGGGTACACGGGTTCCTTCCGGAAAGATGACGACCCACTGACCGTCCTTGAGCCGGGCACAACCCTGGTCGACAACCTGGGTGATTGCACGTCGTCCGGCGCCGCGATTGATGGCAATGGGGCGCATGGCCGCCAGCCCCCAACCGAAAAAGGGAAGCCACAGCAGTTCGCGTTTCAACACCCAGACCAAGGGGGGGAAGAGACGTTGCAAGACCAGGGTCTCCCAGATGGACTGATGCTTGCAGAAGATGATCGCCGGACCGGCAGAGAGGTGTTCACGACCACAGACGCGATAACGCAGACCGCACACCACCTTCAGCATCCACAGGTTGAACCGTGCAAACTGGCCGACGTAGGCGTAGCGGTAGCGAAAGGGCAAGACGATGGTGAACATGGTCGTGGCACCGAAGAAAACCGTGGATACAAGCCAGCCGACACTGAAGATAAGGCTGCGCAGAAACATCATAATGGGACATGACCTGCGTCACGACTGAGCAGGGTCTCCACCACTGCGGCCAAATCAGCAAAGACCTCGATGCCGACCAGACCCTCAGCGTGAGCCAGGGTGTGTTCCCCCTTGCCGGTGCGCACCAGCAGGGGGCGTGCGCCGACCGCCTGTGCAGCCTGGAGATCACGCAATGAATCGCCGACCATAGGGATGGCGTTGAGTGACACCTGCAGGCGTTCGCCGATGTCGAGCAGCAAACCGGGTCGGGGCTTGCGACAGGTGCAACCCGCATCCGGGGCGTGGGGACAGAAGAAGATGGCTTCGATCTCACCGCCCACCGCTTCGAGTAGACGGTGGAGTTTGTCGTGGATGCGATGCAGGGTGTCCAGGGTGAATAAGCCACGGGCAATGCCGGACTGGTTGCTGGCCACGACCACCCGGTAGCCCGCCTGATTCAGGCGGGCGATGGCCTCCAGGCTGCCGGGCAGGGGGATCCATTCCTCGGGGGATTTGATGTAGGTGTCAGAGTCGGCGTTGATGACGCCATCGCGGTCGAGAATGATCAGCTTCATGGCGGGGTCGGCACGCGCCGTGCGTGCGTATCGGCGGGAATCCGGGAGTGCGAAACAGGCGCAAAAGGTGTCTGTGCCATGGCCGGCTCAGTCACGAAATTCCGAGACACGGATGCGCCCATCCACCATACGCGACTCGCGTTGCATGATCTTGGCCAGCTTGTCCCAGAAGGCCTGCTTAAGATCGAAGTCGGCGGCGATGGCGGTGCCGATGAGCAGGATGAACAGATCAGCGGTTTCCTCCGCCAGCGCCTCACGCGACTTGCCCTTGGAGATGCAGGCGGCGATCTCGCCCAGTTCCTCGGCCATCAGGGTGATACGGTAGGTCAGTTCCTCCCCGCCCAGACGCTTGAAGTCGTGTTTGTCGTGAAAGGCCTGTACAGCGGCCTGCATGGCGGCATAGGAATCGTGCTCGGTACTGTGCATGGCGGTGTCCTCCTCGAGGGTAAGATGAATACGGCCTCATGCCTGCAAATACGATAGGTCCGCGACTTCCAGGAACAGCGTGCGTAACTGCTGGAGCAGGGCGAGCCGATTATCGCGCAGCGCCACCTCCTCGACCATGACCATGACCGCATCGAAGAAGGCATCCACGGCCGGGCGTAGCGTGGCCAGGCGTCTGAGCGTTTCAGTATAGTCGCGCGCGGCCAACAGGGGGACAAGCTCGTCGCTCAGCCGTTCGACCTGGCGGGCCAGGGTGTGTTCGGCCGCCTCGCGGAGCAGGTTCGCGTCGACCTGTGACGGTATCTGCGTCTGCGCCTGGCGCAGGATATTGGCGATACGTTTGTTGGCTGCCGCCAGGCTCTCGGCCTCGGGCAGGGTACGGAATTGACTCACGGCATCCAGGCGCTCGAAGAAGTCGCGCGGGCGTGTCGGGCGTTGGGCCAGCACGGCCTCGAAGGCATCGTGGGCATGACCGGCCTCGAGACAGTACCCGCGCAAGCGCTCCATCATGAAGGTAAACACCGGCGCAATCCCGTCCTGATCCGGTAGCACGGTGGCGTAGTGGTGGCGCGCATTTTCCAGCAGTGTGAGGAGATCGAGGTCGAGCCTGCCTTCGATGAGGATGCGCAGCACGCCCAGCGCGGCACGGCGCAGCGCAAAGGGATCCTTGTCGCCCGTCGGCGCCTGGCCGATGCCGAAGATACCGACGAGGGTGTCGAGCCGATCGGCAATGGCCAGGGCCTGTGCGAGGGTCCCGCTGGGCAGGGCATCGCCGGCGAAGCGTGGCAGATATTGCTGTTCGAGGGCCAGGGCCAGGGCCTCGGGCTCGCCATCGTGGCGGGCATAGTAGCGGCCCATGATGCCCTGCAACTCGGGAAATTCACCGACCATCTCGGTCACCAGATCGCATTTGCTCAATTCGCCGGCATGCCGTGCCAGACGGGTGAGATCGGTGTCGTTGCCAGGGTGCTCGCCATCGGGCGCGGTATCGATCGTGTGAGCCGAGCCGGTGGCCAGTGCCTGGGTGATGGTGGCGGTGAGTTGCGCCACCCGGGTGGATTTGTCGTACAGCGTGCCGAGTTGTTGTTGAAACACCACCTGGCGGAGGTCCTCGCGCCGGGCGTGTAGCGAACGTGCGCGATCCTGTTGCCAGAAAAACGCCGCATCGGCCAGGCGTGGGCGGACCACGCGCTCGTTGCCGGCACGGACCTGTTCCGGGTCGCGGCTGTCGATATTGCTGATGGTAATGAAGTGTGGTAGCAGTTGGCCACGGGCATCGACCAGATGGAAGTACTTCTGGTGGGTCTTCATGGTGGAGATGAGCGCCTCGGGCGGGACTTCGAGAAAGCGTGCCTCAAAGTGACCGAGGATGGCCACCGGCCATTCGACCATGGCCGTGACCTCATCGAGCAGGGCTTCATCGACAACGGCCGTGGCGCCATGGCCAAGGGTGGTGGCCAAGGCATTGATCTGGTCGCGAATGGTGTCGCGACGGACGTGAAAATCGGCCAGGACATGGCCCTCTGCCGCCAGTCGTGGCGCATAGTCACGGGGTACGGCCAAGTGAATAGGCGCCGGGTGGTGAAAGCGGTGGCCTCGGGTCGAGCGCGCGCTGGTTACACCCAGCAGCTCACACGGGATGAGCGCATCACCGAACAGCACCACCAGCCAGTGCACCGGGCGCACGAACTGGACATCGAGCGTCCCCCAGCGCATGCGTTTGGGGGTGGGCAGGGTGTCGAGCGCACGCTGTACGATGCCGGGGATGAGGGTGGCCGTATCCTGGCCCGGTTGGCGGAAGCGGTGCATCAGCCAGGCGCCTTTATCGGTATCGAGGCGTTCGAGTGTGGCCACATCATCGACTCCGCAGGAGCGGGCAAAACCCAGTGCCGCCGGGCTCGGGCAGCCGTCCTCGCCAAAGGCGGCCGTTAGCGCGGGGCCGCGTCGCTCGACTTGTCGGTCAGGCTGGCGAGTCGCCAGATCGTGCACCAGAACGCCCAACCGGCGTGGCGTGGCATAGCTGCTGAGGATGCCGTGGTCGAGTTCGACCTTGTCCAGACCCGCCTGTATCCCCGCGGTGAAGGCCTCGGAGAGAGACTTGAGCGCCTTCGGCGGCAGTTCCTCGGTGCCCAGCTCGATGAGCAGATCGCGTGGTGCGCTCATGCCTTGCCCGCCTTGGGTGTCCGGGGTGTGGCCGGTGCAGCGTCGCCCAGTAGGGGAAAGCCCAATACCTCGCGGGCCTGATAGTATGCTGCGGCCACGGCGCGGGCGAGTGCGCGCACTCGCAGGATAAAACGCTGGCGTTCCGTGACCGAAATGGCATGGCGGGCGTCGAGCAGATTAAATGTGTGCGAGGCTTTGAGCACTTGTTCATAGGCCGGCAGGGGCAGGCCGGCCGCAATCAATGCCTGGCTTTGCTGCTCGCAGGTGTCAAACCAGGCAAACAGGCTGTCGACATCGGCGTGTTCAAAGTTGTAGGCGGACATCTCGACCTCGTTCTGGTGAAATATGTCGCGGTAGCTCACCGGGCCCCGGGGGCCTTGGGTCCAGACCAGATCAAAGACGCTCTCCACGCCTTGCAGGTACATGGCAATACGCTCCAGGCCGTAGGTCAGTTCCCCGGTCACCGGACGGCAGTCGAGCCCGCCAATCTGTTGGAAATAGGTGAACTGGGAGACCTCCATACCGTTGAGCCAGACCTCCCAGCCCAGTCCCCAGGCCCCCAGGGTGGGCGATTCCCAGTTGTCTTCGACGAAGCGGATATCGTGTACCAGCGGATCGATACCGAGCATGGCGAGGGACCCGAGGTAGCGGTCCTGAATGTCCAGCGGCGAGGGCTTGAGCACGACCTGAAACTGGTAATAGTGTTGCAGGCGATTGGGATTGTCGCCGTAGCGCCCATCGGTGGGGCGGCGCGAGGGTTGCACGTAGGCGGCGTTCCAGGGTTCCGGGCCGATGGCGCGCAGGAAGGTGGCCGGGTGGAAGGTGCCGGCACCGACTTCCATGTCGTAGGGTTGGAGCACGGCGCAGCCATGTGCGGCCCAATAGTGCTGCAGGGCGAAGATCATGCCCTGGAAGGTACGTGTCGCCTCTGCGACCGGGGTCGGTGAGGGGGCGTCATGGTGGGGTGAATGCGCGGTCAAAACCAGTCCTTCTCATCAGCAATGTGTCGCGGGTGCCCATTATAGCGGGCCAGGACGCACAGCGTCAGGGGGGCAGGGTGATTGCGTCGATACGTACATGGACACGGTGTGAGGTGCGCGCGCAACGGGGGTTCTGCTATGCTTACGCGCCCAGGCACCCGCATGGCGCGCGACAGAGCCCACTTCAATGACCCGGACCCCCATGACCGACAAGCACACCAAAGCCATTGCCCTCATTTCCGGTGGACTCGATTCCCTGCTTGCCGCCAGAGTGGTGCTGGAGCAGGGGGTGCACGTCGAGGGGATCAATTTTTTCACCGGCTTTTGTGTCGAGGGACACACCCATGCGATCCGCAAGAAGGAGCGTGCCCGTCCCAAGCGCAACAACGCCCTGTGGGTGGCCGAGCAACTGGGCATTCGTCTGCACATCGTCGATGTCTCACAGGACTACAAGCAGGTCGTTATCAATCCTCGCCACGGCTATGGCGCGAACCTGAATCCCTGCCTCGACTGCAAGGGCTTCATGGTGGGTAAGGCGCTGGCGTGGCTTGAGGCGAATGACTTTGACTTTATCATCACCGGTGAGGTAGTGGGTCAACGTCCGATGTCCCAACGCCGCGATACCATGCCCGTGGTACAACGTGACTCCGGTGCCGGCGATCGGCTGTTGCGCCCGTTGTGTGCCCAGCTGTTGCCCGAAACCCTGCCCGAGCGCGAAGGTTGGGTAGATCGCGAGCGACTGTATGCCTTTAACGGGCGTTCACGCAAGCCACAGATGGCACTGGCCAGGCATTTTGGCATTGAGGACTATGCCCAGCCGGCCGGGGGTTGCTGTTTTCTCACCGACCAGACCTATGCCGTCAAGCTGGCCGATTTGTGGCGTGCACGCGGTACGCGTGACTATGAACTCGACGACATCATGTTGCTCAAGGTCGGTCGCCACCTGCGCCCGCGTGCACATTTCAAACTCATCATCGGGCGCGAGGAAGGCGAAAACAATTTTCTCGAAGGTTACCGCAAGCAGTACGTGCATCTGCGCACCCTCAGCCACATTGGCCCACTGGTGTTGGTCGACGGCCAGCCGAACGATGACGATGTGGTGCTGGCGGCGCGGTTGACGGCTCGCTACAGTCAGGGCCGCGACGCCGAACAGGTGGGTGTCGAGGTCCGCTACCCTGACGGGCGGGCACAGACCCTGACGGTGGTGCCTCTGCCTGCCGCGGACATCCCGCAGGAGTGGATGCTATGAGCCGGGAACACCTCGATGCACGTCGACTGCTGTGCCCGTTGCCGGTGATTCGCGTCCAGGACCATATTCGCACCTTGGCCACGGGTGATATTCTTGAGGTCGTGTGCACCGATCCGGGGGTGGTCAACGATATTCCCGCCTGGTGTCGACTCAACGGGCATAGCGTGTGCGCCATTGTGCACGACGGCAATGACATCGTGATCACGATTGAGGTAGGCCAGCTTGGGTGAAGCCGAACAGCACCGGCAGTACTATCGCGCGGCGGTAACGGACAGCCTGGACGAGCGCGCCCGCTACCGGGAGATCCGCAAGGTCACGCTGGTCGGTGCGTTGTGCAACGTGTTGCTCGCTGCTGCCAAGATCGTCTTCGGCATCATCGGCCAATCCCAGTCACTGATCGTCGATGGCGTGCATTCCCTGTCCGATCTGGCCAGCGATATGCTCGTCGTGCTGGCGGCCAAACAGGGCAGTCAGGTGGCCGACGACGAGCATCCCTATGGCCATGCCCGTATTGAAACCGCGTTTACGGTGGGTCTGGGCGTCTTGTTGATCGTGGTCGGTGTGGGTATCCTGCTCGACGCCGTCCATCGTCTGTTCGATCCGAACATGTTGCTGCACCCCGGCTGGCTGGCGCTGGGGGTGGCCGCAGCCTCGGTGATCATCAAGGAGGCCCTGTACTGGTATACGCGGCATGTGGCCAAAGAGGTGCGCTCCAATCTGCTCCATGCCAACGCCTGGCATCATCGCAGCGATGCGATTTCCTCTGTTATCGTCATCGTCGGTATCGCTGGCAGCATGGCCGGGCTGCATTATCTGGATGCCATTGCGGCGGCAGGCGTGTCCCTGATGATTGCCAAGATCGGCTGGGATCTGAGCTGGCACAGCATCAAGGAGCTGGTTGACACCGGATTGGATGTGGACCGGGTCGAGGCGATACGCAACTGTATCCTGAGCGTCAACGGCGTGCGCACCCTGCATCTGTTGCGCACCCGGCGCATGGGCCAGGATGCCCTGGTCGATGTGCATATCATGGTGCCGCCGAGAGTGAGCGTCTCCGAGGGGCATTACATCAGTGAATCGGTGCGCAGTCGGGTCGTTCGCGAGATCAACGAGGTTGCCGATGTCATGGTGCACATTGACCCGGAAGATGACGAAACCCGCCCACCGAGTATGATGCTGCCCCTGCGCGATGAATTGATACGCACGCTGGAGCAGGAGTGGATGGAGATTCCTGCCGCCAGGCAGATCGAAAGGGTCACCCTGCATTACCTGGACGGCAAAATTGCGGTGGATGTCCTGATGCCCCTGGATGTGCTCAAGGCGGTGGCCCCGACGCAGTTGGCCATGGACTTCGACGCGGTGGCAGGGCGTGTCGCGGTGGTCGGTGGTATCCATCCACTCTATCATTGATGCACAAATACAGTGCGCATTCTGAGGCGTACGCACCGTGTTTGTGCAATGGTGTCGAGCCTGAACCCCAATGTCGGCGATATCTTCTTGATTATGGAGAGGGTATTGAGTGGCATGGTTCATGCACAAATGGTGAGTAAATAGTGGTCCGGCTGCCTGGGCAGAACCGGCATTACAGTGTGATTGCTGGAGGAACAAATGTCTGACAATGCGTTGAAAATGATGAAAGATAATGGCGTAAAGTTCGTCGATTTCCGTTTCACTGATACCCGCGGCAAGGAGCAACACGTCTCCGTGCCGGCACACGCGGTGGATGAGGATACGTTCAAAGAGGGCAAGATGTTCGATGGCTCCAGCATTGCCGGCTGGAAGGGTATCGAGGACTCCGATATGATCCTGATGCCCGAGTCCGAGAGCGCTGTCATGGATCCGTTTTCTGACGAACCGACCCTGCTCCTGCGCTGCGACGTCATCGAACCGGCCACCGGTCAGGGCTATGAGCGCGACCCGCGCAGTATCGCCAAGCGGGCTGAGGCCTACATGCAGTCCACCGGCATCGCCGATACCGCATTTTTCGGTCCCGAGCCCGAGTTCTTTGTCCTCGACGATGTGCGTTGGGGCGCGCAGATGAGCGGTGCCTTTTATAAGGTGGACTCGGAAGAAGCCGGTTGGAACTCCGAGCGGGTATTCGAGGATGGCAATATTGGTCACCGGCCCGGCATCAAGGGGGGCTATTTCCCGGTTCCACCAGTCGATTCCCTACAGGATATCCGCTCGGCCATGTGCCTGGCGATGGAAGAGATGGGGGTCATGACCGAGGTGCACCACCACGAGGTGGCGACCGCCGGTCAGTGCGAGATAGGCACCCGGTTCGATGCCCTGGTCAAGCGTGCCGATCAGAATCAGATCATGAAGTACGTGGTGCAGAACGTCGCCCATGCCTATGGCAAGACGGCGACCTTCATGCCCAAGCCGCTGGTAGGCGACAATGGCAACGGTATGCACTGCCACCAGTCCCTGTCCAAGGGGGGTAAAAACCTGTTCGCCGGTGATCTGTACGGCGGCTTGTCCGAGCTTGCCCTGTTCTACATCGGGGGTATCATCAAGCATGCCCGGGCCCTGAACGCCATCGCCAATGCCTCGACCAACAGCTACAAGCGCCTGGTGCCCGGTTTCGAGGCCCCGATCCTGTTGGCCTATTCGGCCTGTAACCGTTCCGCCTCGATCCGTATCCCCTACACGAACAGCCCCAAGGGACGCCGTATCGAGGTGCGTTTCCCTGATCCCACCGCCAACCCCTACTTTGTCTTCACGGCGATGATGATGGCGGGCCTGGACGGTATCCAGAACAAGACCCACCCCGGTGAGGCGATGGACAAGAACCTCTACGACCTGCCACCCGAGGAGCTCAAGGACATTCCCACGGTCTGCCATAGTCTGGATCAGGCACTGGAAGAACTGGACAAGGACCGCAGCTTCCTCACGGCCGGGGGGGTGTTCAGTGAAGCAACCCTCGATGCCTACATTGAGCTGAAGATGGAGGAGGTCACGCGTCTGCGCATGACCACACACCCCATCGAGTTCGACATGTACTACAGCCTGTAACCCGCCGGACCCGGACGCGTGTCTAAACGCCCCCCTGGCGGGGGCGTTTTTCATGGATTTCCCCAAAACGGTGTTCAGCGGGTGGTGCGTCGATGGACGTGAGTGTTTTAGTGTGACCGGATAGTCATTGTCGGGGATGGCAGTCTTGGCTATGCTAGGAGGATGAAAATTCTACTTGTCGTGATGTTGCTGTTAGTGGTGGCCAGCGCCCAGGCAGATGAAAAGGTCTACAAGTCCATCGGGTCTGATGGGGTCGTTACCTTCTCGGATACCCCTTCGCGCGGTGCCACGCAGATCGAGATCAAACCCGCACCCAGCTATCGGTCGGTGCCCCTGCCCCCGCTGGCCCCCTTGCCTGCCCTCGCCCCCGCTCCTGCCTCCGCCCACGCGGCGCAACCGACCTACCAGAGCCTGCGCATCACCCGGCCGCGGGCCAATCAAACCATCGTCAATACGGCGGGAAATTTCACTGTCAGCGCCACATTGTCTTCGCCGCTGATGGGTCGTGACAAGGTCCAGTTCCTGATCGACGGCAAGCCGATCCATACGGGTACCGCCCTCACAGTGGTGTTGCACAACATCAACCGTGGTGCGCATACCCTACGGGTTCAGGTGCTGGGTCCGAAGGGCAATATCGTGTTGCAATCCGGGCCCGTTGTCGTCTTCCTGCACCGACCCTCCGTGTATCTGCCGGGTCATCGGGCCGGACACCCCGCCCCCTGATCGACCCCCCTTCCTCCCCCTCCGGTGTACCCCGTCAGCTGTGGGGTCAGCGGGTACATGCCCCGGCGTGACAGTGAGTGCAAACGCACCCTAATGGGGCGTATCGCCTCCCCGCGTCCGATCCTCAGGCCTTAGCCCGCGATCCACGGTGGGGACGCGCTGTCATCAGCGCCAGAAACAATAATATAACTTTTTGATAAAAAAGGAATTTATAATAGTGCTGAAAAAAAACATGGCGATACTCGAAAATAGACATGATCTGGTTCAGATATTGCTTTATCCACGGATATGGTTGTGGCTGTGAAACAAGTTCGTGCACTGCACCGGCGTATTCTCGATAACCTCAGTACCACGGTGCTGCTGTTTGACGGGGACCTGCGGCTGCATTATGTCAATCCTGCGGGGGAAATGCAGTTTGCGATCAGCGCCCGGCACCTGCTTGGGCGGTCGGCGGACGCACTGCTGCCGCACAGCGAACTCAACCGTGCATTGTGTGCGGCATTGCGCAGCGGACATCCGTTTACCGAACGCGAGGTGCAGATCGCACTCGATGGCGCTCACCCGGTCACCATGGATGTGACGGTGATGGTCTTTGCGGAGCACGACACGACGCGCGAACTGCTGGTCGAACTGGTACAGGTGGACCGACAGTTGCGCATCAGCCGTGATGAGCAGCTCGTTGCGCAACAGCAGGCAACCCGTGAACTGCTGCGCGGACTCTCGCATGAGGTCAAAAATCCACTGGGCGGGTTACGTGGCGCGGCACAATTGCTGGAGCGTGAACTGCACGATGAACAGCTCAGGGAATACACTCAGGTCATCATTAGCGAAGCGGATCGCCTGCGGGCACTGGTGGATCGTATGCTGGGTCCCAACACCTTGCCCCGTCGGCGCAGGATCAACATCCACGAAGTCCTCGAGCGCGTGCGCAACCTGGTAAAGGCCGAGGTGGCGCAAGGCCTGCACGTGTACCGTGACTATGATCCCAGCATTCCTGAGCTGGAAGTGGCCGCCGATCAGCTGGTCCAGGTCGTCCTCAATATCGTGCGCAATGCCGTGCAGGCGATCAACGGGTGCGGCACCATCACCTTGCGCACACGCGTCCTGCGCCAGCACACCATCGGTCAGCAGCAACACCGACTGGTGTTGCGCGTCGAGGTGATCGACGACGGTCCAGGCATCCCCGCCGACATCAAGGAAAGGATCTTTTACCCGTTGGTGACCGGGCGTGCGCAGGGTAGCGGTCTGGGGCTGTCCATTGCCCAGTCATTGATTCAGCAACATGGCGGGATTGTGGAGTGCGCCAGCCAACCAGGGCGTACTGTATTTTCAATCCTGCTTCCACTCCTGGGCAAAACGGTCTCACGAGGCGCGACATGAGCAGTAGAGGCACGATCTGGGTCATCGATGATGACCGCTCCATACGTTGGGTGCTCGAAAAGGCGCTGCGACAGGCAGGCATGGAAATCACCCTGTTCGAGACGGCGACGGGGGCGTTGCGCGCACTCGACGGAGCACAGCCGGATGCCATCATCACGGATATTCGTATGCCCGGGATGAGCGGACTGGAGTTTCTCGATGGCGTGCACCTGCGCTACCCGGCGCTGCCGATCATCGTCATGACTGCACACTCCGATCTGGACAGTGCCGTGTCCGCCTATCAGGGCGGTGCCTTCGAGTATTTACCCAAACCCTTCGATATCGATGAGGCCGTGGTATTGGCGCAACGCGCGGTGACACACCATCGCAAACAGGTGCCGACAGCCACGAGCACCAGCGCGCAGGAGACGCCCGAGATTCTGGGCAAGGCCGCCTCTATGCAGGAGGTGTTTCGTGCCATTGGCCGACTGTCGCACTCCAATATCACGGTATTGATCAACGGCGAGTCAGGGACCGGCAAGGAGCTGGTGGCCCATGCCTTGCACCGGCACAGTCCGCGGGCAGACAAGGCGTTCATTGCGCTGAACATGGCCGCCATACCCCGCGATCTGCTCGAGTCCGAACTCTTCGGCCATGAGCGTGGCGCGTTTACCGGTGCGCAGGCGATGCGCCACGGACGCTTTGAACAGGCCGATGGGGGTGTGCTGTTTCTCGATGAGATCGGTGACATGCCGGCGGAGCTGCAGACAAGGTTGTTGCGCGTGCTGGCCGATGGCGAATTTTACCGCGTCGGCGGTCATGACCCGGTCAAGGTGGACGTGCGTATCATTGCGGCCACGCACCAGAATCTGGAGACGCGCGTCGAACAGGGCCTGTTCCGTGAGGATCTGTTCCATCGGTTGAATGTGATACGCATCTCTATTCCGCCGCTGCGCGAGCGCCATGAAGACGTGCATCTCCTGGCGCAGCATTTTCTCATGAGCGCGGCGAAAGAGTTGAACGTCGAGGCCAAGACGCTGGACCAGGAGGCCGGGCGCTACCTGGAGCGCCTGGACTGGCCCGGCAATGTGCGCCAGCTGGAGAATACCTGTCGCTGGCTCACGGTGATGTCACCGGGTGAGATCATCCGGCTCGACGATCTGCCGGCGGAACTGCACGGCGCACAAAACAGCAAGGGCAGTGGCGAGGATTGGCAAGGCGCCCTGCGTCGCTGGGCCGAGCGCCAGCTCGGGCAAGGCGACATCGGTCTGCTCGATACGGCCACACCGCAGTTCGAGCGCATCATGATCGAGGCCGCGCTATGCCACTCGGGGGGCCGGCGCCAGGATGCCGCCCGGTTACTGGGTTGGGGGCGCAACACCCTCACGCGCAAGATCAAGGAACTGGAGATTTGAGCAGAGAACAGTCGTCAGTGGGCCACCCTTCGTATGCAGTAAAAGACCCGGCTTCACTCTTGGCCACGACACCTTATGAATCGGGGTTTGCTTTGAGTGCCAACGGCCAACTGTCCTCACTGGTTATTCTCGCGCCAGTAAATGATGCGGTCATCGCCACGATACTGGCCGAAACTGGCGGTGCCGGGCTGTAACAGCAGATAGGGAGGGCCGACAAGGGGGACCTGATAATTGCCACCAGCGCCACCACCGGTATACCACAGTCGCCAACCGGCGGCGTGTTGCTGAGTGTCGGGCAGGTAGATATCCGCCTTGGCGGTGCCCGTGTAGTCGAAGGCGTCGGGTTTGGTGGCGGGATTGGGGCGCAAATAATAGCCTGCGCCGTCGCCGGGTGCCGCGTTACCCAGTGCCGTACCGGGGGGGGGCGCAACCGCGTAGAGGCTGTGGCTGTCGGCGTCGTTGTTCACCCAGGCCGTACATACCCCAGCGCTGGCGCTGGCGCAGTACTGGGTGCGGGCCCACATGGCCAGTGGCAGCAGTTGCGAGCCATAGGCATTGTCCGCAAACAAACGACCGAAATAGAGCGTGGTGTGGCCCACATCGGCGTACTTGTTGGCGCCGATAGTCAGATTGAGTGCGCCGGGTAACAGCGCCACGCCATCGGTATCTACCGGATTGATACCCAGATGCACTGCCAACAGGGGAGCCTCCGGTGTGTAGCCGGGTGCGCTGCCCAGGCGTGACACCTTGAGGCGGCAACTCAGGCTGATACTGCCATTGCTGAACAGGCCGTTGACGGGGATGCAGTTATTGGCGTCATGGTGTAGTCGACCGCTCAGGTCCAGCGGCGTAGCGGTGGCATTGACGGCGGCGTAGTTCCACTTGCCTGGCTCATTCGCCACGGTGTACTTCTCGCTGAAGGGGGAGCTGAACTTCGACCACACGCCAGCGTAGTTACGCGTTACGCTAGCGCTCGAGCTGCATAGCGCGCCCAGAGGCTGGGCGGTGAGGACGACGCTGGAGGTGAAGAATTCACCCAGATAGGTGAAACCGGCCGCACTGCCCGGGCGGGTGTTGGGGTCGGTGCGATTGCTCAGCAGGGGTGAGGATGCACAGAAGTGAGCGGGGTAGAAGCGTCCGACATTGGCGCTGGTGCCAGCGGGGTAGCCGGGGTAGGCGGCGGTGCCGATGAAGGCGCTCAGGTAGGTCTTATCGGTCGCCGTGATCGTAAACACGCCCACTTCGAAGATCGACTGGTTGGTGAGCGTATGGGTACCCTGATCAGCGGGGCCGATCGCCATGGTGGTCACCCCCAGAGTGCCCGGACTCCCCCCTGCGGGCGCGATCAACGATGTACTGAGCGCAATCGCAGTGTCCTGAAAATTGGGCGTCACCGCATTGTTGGCATTGAGCGCCCTGACCGTGAGCGGGAAGGCCTGCCCGGCCTTGGCGAACTTCGAGCAGCTCGGACTGGCGGGGTTGCAGGGTGCATTGGCGGCCGGGCTGAAGACATCGAGTCGGGCCGGTACGCTCGCCCAGGTGGCCGAACCGGTCATGGTCAGGCCCGCTTCCTGACCGCTGCCGGTAAACAGGCTGTTGAGCGTCAGCTGTCCGGCATCCGGATAGTTGAGCGTAATCTTCGATTGGCCCTGGGCATCGAAGGTGATCGGCACCGACGTGCCGGGGCCCGTGGTCGTCAGGGTGTAGTTACCCGTCCCGTTGTTCAGCGTGAGTGGCAGGGTGCCGGTGACCGGGGAGACATAGGCACTCCAGAAGTCGATATTGGCCGTGCGGTTGGCGAAGGCCGGCACGCATTGTTGTGCGGTGTTGCCCTTGCGCACAGCGGAGACCGTGATCGCGGGGGTGGTGATCGCGGCGACCTGCGGGGACGGGATAGTGTAGACAAACCCGGAATCATGAAAGGTGATGGCGCAGCTGGTGCTGCCGGTGGTGGTATCGAGGCATTGCAGTGGTTTCGATGCGCCGGGTGTGGATTTCAACACGCCCAGGGTAAGGGTGGCCGGTGTCGTCTGGTGCAGGGACAGGGTCGTTTGCCCGCCGGTGAAGGTATGGGGATTTCCCCCGCCCCAGTGGGTCGATGGGCCTGTCGGTGAGAGCGTGACGGTGACCTGGCCCGCATGGCGATTGGTGCAGGCAGGATTGGTGTCCGCACAGGCGAGCAGCGTGAGGGTGGCCGGTGTACAGCTCAGCCCACTGTCGCTGTGAATGATCTTGAAGTGGTTGATAAACAGTGCGCCACAGGGGTGGGTGGCGTTCATGTCGTTCGTGATCTGGGCTTGAGAGATCACGCCCTTGTAGAGGCGTACCTCATCGAGGGTGCCATCGGCGGATTCCAGCGGCAGACCATAATAAGGCGCCGCCCCACGGGTGCTGTTGTCGCCGAGGTAAAGGGGGCCCGTGTTGCTCAGCGGCCCGGAGAAGTTCAGTGGGGCACTGCCCGCCAGTGACCCATTGATATACAGTTGCATCCGATTGTTCGGTACATCCCAGGTAGCCGCAATATACACCCAGGTATTCCGTTGCACGGAATACCTGGGTGTAAGGATCGTGGCATAGTTGCCGTTATTATCCTGTATCCGGAAGCCGAGCGATCCGTAATAGAGGTCCATGAAGAAAGAATTGTAGTTATTCCCGTTAGCGGTACTGGCATCGAACAGGATCATGTCCTTTCCGGATTGTTTCTTCGCCCTGGATTTGTACCAGAAATCAATACTGCCCTGTGATCCGATGCTGGTCTTGACATTGATGCCGGTGTTGATGGTATTGGTCTTGCTGGTCTTTGTGTGTTTCGGGATCTTGGCCCCGTAACACCTCTTGCCGTTGGGGGTGGTTTGGGCCTTGCCCAGGGCCACCCCGTTGTGGCCATTACCCGAGCCGTCGATGACCTCACCGGGCGTACCGTTCCACCTGGTCGCATCCATGGCGTAATAGGCCAGTGGTGCCGTAGGGGTGGCGGTATAAAAACGGATCGCGTGGTGCGTGAGCGCACCGATCGAGCTGAAACTGACCAGACCATAGTCGGAGGGGGTCAACTCCCAGCCGATTTGGGCCTTGCCCCCGGACGGATTGTTGGATGGACCGAACTGGTAAACGAAGTCACCGTTTTCATAGAGAATGATTTGCAGATTAAAATAACTCCCCTTGGCATTATTCGTACCACTCCATTCCGGCACCCGGGTGAAGGTGACGACAAAGCGATGCTGAGTGCCACTGCCCAGGGTGGCGTAGCGGACAGAGCCCCCCGTCTTGGGGTCCAGTTTGGGGTCCAGATCATTGCCGTAGACCCGCAGGGTGCGCATCAAATTCGTGTTGGCATAGGGGTAGGGATAGGTCCGCTGGGGTGGTCCTATCCGCTGGGTGCCGTAGCCGCAAAAGGTATTATTGAACTGGAGGCGGCCATTGGACATGATCCGCGCGCTGGTGTAGACGGTACCACCAAAATTGAAGCTGAAACCCAATGGAATGGGGGCAGTAATATCATCATCTATCGCGGCACTCCCCCCCTTGCATTGCGTTTTACCGGTCCCGGCCCCGGTCCAGATGGCAGCAGTGGATCCCGTGGTCGGGATCCAGCTGAACGTGGTGGGCGCGTGCACATAATAGGCGGCCTGCGCCAGGCTGCTCAGACCGACTAACAGCAGGCCCGTCCATAGAACAACACGAAATAGATGGCGCATAGTAGATTCAGCCCGGGCAGTGTGGGTTCTTCAAATGATACACGTCGACGTGTATCCAGAGTGTATCGGCCGGTTCAGAGTAAAACTTCAATGTCTGCGCCCCCGGGGCCGTGGTGGCAGGGTACGGGGTGACGAACGTCGCTCCAGAGGGTATTTCAGCCCCAGCAGCGCGCTGTTGGCCGCCACCCAGGCCTCGGCACTGTGATCGTGCAGGTCGGCGGCGAGGGTGTCGGTGGCGGCGTAGTAGTCGGCCGTCATCGCCGTGGGGGGGTACCAGTCGCCCAGTCCTGCCTTGAGTGTGGCCAGTGCCTGTGGTGCGTCACCCCTGCGGGCATACAACCGGGCAAGCGCAAGGCGCGCGGGCAGGTAGCGGGGGTCCAGTTGCAGCGCCTTGCGATATTGTACCCCGGCCCGTGCCCAGGCCGTGGGACCGGTCAGATCGGCGTTGCGGGCATAGAGGTCGCCACGCACGGTGTATATCTGGGGTCGCAGCGGATTGTCCGCCTGGGCGTGGGCGAGTTTTTTCAGCGCCAGGGCGTACAGGATACGGCGTTGTGCATCCTGTTTGCCCCGTGGGAGTTGCCCCAGGACGCGCGTCAGCATCTCGCCGTGCAGGTACCAAGTGGTGTCCAGGCCGGGGGCGAGGGTCTCGGCCAGGTCGAAGCGGGCGTTGGCCACTCGCAGGTGACCCTGTGCCATTGCCGCGCGGGCGCGCTGGGCGGTATTCAGGGCCAGCGCCAGGCTGGCAAACTGCATCAGGGGCAGAATAAACACCAGCACCACCAACAGGTGGAAGCCGCGCGCGCTCATGTGGTGTCGGGGCCGTAGTGCCAGGACCGGACCACCCAGGGCGTCTTCCCGGGTAGCGAGCGTGTGCAGGCGTCCCAGCAACAGACCGGCCAGCAACAGGATGGGCTGAGTATAAAGGTTGAAGGTAAAGAAGCTGTGCAGGGCCATCGCGCCCAGGCCACCCAGCAGCCCGGCGGCGAGGATCGTGCGTTGTCGGTGGCGGGGCGTGGTCGCGGGTGTCGCACCGGTGGCGAGCAGGCGTAGAAACAGCCAGACGGTGCTGGCCAGCACCGAGAGCCACAGGAGCAGGCCCGGCAGACCGGTCTCGATCCACAGTTGCAGATAATCATTGTGCACATAAAAACCGGCGCTGGCGTCCATGGGCAGGCGGTACGGGGGCCACACCAGCCAGTAGGTCCCCAGACCGCTGCCCAGCCAGGGGTGATGCCAGAGCAGGTGCCAGGAGGGTCCCCAGATCAGAAAACGATCCGCTCCCGCCTGTGCCGGATCATGCAGCGAGGCCAGCCGGGTGAAGACCTGGCCGTCGCGTAACTGGTTGGCGATGAGCAGACCGATAAACAGCACTGCCGCCAATACGATCAGCCGCGGCCATAGCGGTGGTGTGCCGGTGACGGGTCGGCGCGCGTGGGTCAGGGCGGCACCGAGCACGATGGCGCTGCCGAGAAACAGGCCCAACAGGGCACCACGGCTGCGGCTTAAAGCGATGACTGTGACCAGCAACAGCAGCAGCACGGGCATCAGAATGGGCGCCGTGGCGCGTCGCACCCGCCCACCGTGGTGCACCGGCGTGCCCGGTGCCAGGCACAGATAGACGGTGGCCAGCGGCAGGGCCAGCAGATTCAGAAACGCGGCCAGGGAGTTGCGATCGAGAAAGGTAGCCTTCGGGTCGACATGCAGAATGGAGAATTGCACCAGGGCATAGATGGCCAGGGCCGCGCCGAGCACCACCAGGGCGCTGAACAGCCAGCGCCAGAGTCTGTCGGGCTCGGGGGCAAGCCGGTACAGCCAGAAGGCAAACGGCAGGCTGCCCACCCACCAGACATTGATCAGACTCAGATAGGGTGTGGGCGACCATGCGACACTGAGCCCGAGCCAGGCCCAGAACAGCACCAGCAGTACAGGCAGGGCATCGCAGGGCAGGCGCAGGCCGGTCTCGTAGGCCTGGAACACGCGCACCCCGAGCGCCAGGAACAGGGCAGACAGGGCGAGGGCATACCAGGACAGCGCTGCGCCATTGAAGCGCAGTGCGGCCCCCACCGCGATCAGCAGCCCGAGGCCGGTGGTGTAGTGACTGATACGCAAGCGCGTCGTCTTCAAAGGCGTGTCCTATGCCAGTCCTGAGTGAGCGATGAGGTGAATGCCTGGTTTTCGCTGCACCGCATCCGGGCGCTCTGTTGCTAGGTTCTCCGGTACCTGCTCACCGCCCTCCCGGTCACGGCGAACGTGCACCTATCTGGACCTGGCGCACGGCCCGGTCCTCTCCGCTGGCGCACTGGCCGGTGCTGGTCAGTCGGTAGAAGTTGTGGCCGTTGAGCAAGGTCGGACCGGTGCAGGTGAGCACGGCACGGCAGTCAGTGAGGCCGGGCGGCGTAAAGTTGAGCGTCAAACCGGGGCGACAGGCGGGGGCACCCCCCTTTAGCGGAAACAGTTTTCCCAGGGCGTATTGGCCGCCGGACTCGGCGGCGTAAAACGCCCGTGTGGAGAGGACGATGTTGGCGACCGAACGGTGGCTGAAGGACACCATGCTGAGCATGGCCGCACCGAGCAGGCTGAGCAGCACGATGGCGAGGATCGCCACCGGCAGGCTGAAGCCGCGTTGGCGGAGGTACGGTGAGTGGCCGTGCGCGCGTGTAGCGGATGCCGTGCGGGTGGGATCAGGGGACATTGCGAATCTGTACCTCCTGGCGAAGCCGTGCCCACTCGGCGCTGCCCGAGATCGGGCGCATGAAGCGCAGATCGAGGGCGATCACCGCCGTGCGTTGCAGGGTGCCCGGGGTGTAGGTGAAGGGCTGCACCACTGCGCCCCTGTCGCTGAGCTGGATATCATTGGCCACCCGCTGGGCGAGTGCGCTCATGCCGGGGCTGGTGGGTGTGGGCTGAGTGGGGCGCAGGCCGTAGCCGGTATAGCGGTTGAGGTGTGTGCCGGTCACACAGAAGCTGACCGGTTCGCCGACAAGGTACATCCGGCGAAAGGGGGCCGGGCGCGCATACCGGCGTACGCCGGTGAGGCGCAGGCGGGTGATGCCGGGGGGCAGACCGGCGGTGCTCTGGCTGGCGTAAGCAAACAAGGTACCCGGATCGCTGCCGCTGTAGGGGCTGGCAGTGCCGCCCCCGGTGGTGAGGGGATAGACGGCGATGTAGTAGTGTGTGCCGGGCTGCGGGGCGAAAGACAGCCCGAGCGCATCGAAGCGGGCCGCGGGGGGCGCCCCACCGACGACGGGCAGGGGGCGCGAGGCGGTACCGGTCGCATAGATCAGGCGACGGTCCTGGTAGTTGGCCGCGGCGATGATGGGCAGGAATTCGATACAATCCCCCCCGAGTGTAGTGCGTACGCTGTTGGGCAGGGCGTTGCGCAGCTCACGGCTGAGGCGCTCGACCGCAATGCGCCCCACGCTGGCGAGTTTGGCGCGCCCGGCGCTGGAGACATAGGCGCGCGTGCTCTGGATGAGAAAATGTGCCGTGCCGGCGGCGAGCACGCCAGTGAGCACGATGACCACGACCAGCTCGATCAGGGTAAAACCGCGGTGGGCCAGTGCGCGCGGATGCAGGCCGGCCATCTCAGTAGTTCACCCGGTAGGCGCTAAAGACCAGGTGGGTGCCGAGCGGGCTGGTGATGGTGACGGTGATCCGCTTGGCATCCTGATTGCTGGCCAGGCCCAGTCCGGTGCCGGCGTAGACGACACTGATCTGGACCCGGTAGCCGGCATAGCCGGGGAGGACCGCGCCCTGCGCCCCTCGTGGCGGGGACTCATCGAGGCCATTATAGTCATCGACATCGTCGTAGGTGGCCCGCGTCTCACCGGGCTCGGGGCCCAGCGTGGTCGAGCAGGGTGTAGCGCCCGGGTCGGTCGAGTTGCAGCGCGGTATTCCGCCCTCGCCGGCGTGCGCGTCATAGCGCTTGGTGAGGATCTCATCCAGGTAGGCCTGGCCCAGCTCGGCGGCGCGGGTGTCGATGACCGGCTCGGGGGTCTGTTTCACCGTAGCAAAAAAAACCACTGCGATGCCGGTCAGGACGATGGCCATGATCACCATCGTGACGATGAGTTCGATCAGGGACGCCCCGGCCTGGCGGGCCAGGGACGGTGGACGGGGCCGTGTCGTATAGCGCCTAGCAGGCATAGGCGAAACCGGTCGCGCTGATGCACACCCGCCGGGTCATAGCGCGCCCGGTGAGGGTGATCGTCGTCGCGGTGGTATTGCCCAGCGAGGTGTAGGCCAGGTTGGCGTTGGTGGTGCGAACGTCGGTGAGGGTCTTGTGGGTCGCGTCGGTCCCGGGCAGGGTGAGGGGCACCCCGGCGAGCTCGATCTGGTAGGTGGCCTGGTTGAGCACGAAGTGTACCTGTGCGCCCGGACCCTTGATCATGGCGACCTGCTGGGCATAGCGTGCGGCGCTGATCAGCTGGTCCTGGGCGGCGCGCGCGGCATAGGTGCCACGACCCATGAAGCGTGGCAGCACGACGGCGGCGAGGATGCCGACGAGGACCAGCGTGACCACGAGTTCGATGAGAGTGAAGCCGGGTGGCGGCGGGTATGGGGCTGGTCGCGGGCGTCGGGCGGCCGCGCGCTGGCCGGGGATGGCGACAGAATGCGACAGGGGACGGGCTACAATCCACTCCCTGTCGCGTGGCAGGGTCGATTCAGGCGTCATACAGCGCCCGGGATCGCGGTCTTATCAACAGCCGCTCGAGGTCAATGTGGCGGTGGCTGGGGTGTTTGCGTTAGCGGCCACTGTGTACGTCACCTTACAAGCTGTCGGTGTGCTGGCCTTCTTGTATTCAATCGTGCCCGCAGTGCTGGTGATGAAGTCGCTGGCCGGTTGAAGATTCAGCTGAGCGTTTATGTCTGTAGCTGTGGGATAGCCATATACAATGGCAACATTAGTTCCTCTGACGCTCACATTAGTACTGGCGGCGGATTCCACGCCTTTAAGTAAGGCCTGGGAAAAGACCATGGTTGCTGCGCCGCGCATGGAGGACGCTACCCCCTTCATGACAGAGATACGTGCATCTTTTTGTATATTGATAAACTTCGGCAGCGCCACGGCGGCGAGGATGCCGATGAGGGTGATCACGACCACCAGTTCGATGAGTGTAAAACCGCGTTGTTGCCTGTTCATCTGTGTGCTCCTCTTTTTCAGGTTTCAGTCTGGGTTCACGTGCGGTGTCCGGGCACCCGGCTCGGCGTTCAATGGTCAGGGTCTGTCGTGCTACTCGTGCTCGTGGTAGCGCCAGGTGTAGCGGTCCAGCGCGACCAGGTCCAGGCCCTGGAGGGTGTCGATCCCGGGGTCATAGACGCCGTTGTGGTTCTTATCGACATACTGCAGCCGGATCTTGAAGCGTATGCGTGGCGGTCCGCGCAGGGTGGTGTGGAAATGCCCGGCATATTCCACCCGGTAGACCAGAGCCTGGTCGCGTTCATCGAAATACCAGGTATGGCCGCCAATCCTGGCCGGGTCCGGTGCGCCCAGCGCACCCAGGTAATTACCGGGTACCTGGGACAGCAGGTCCATGGGGTTGCTGCCGGCCAGGGCCAGCAGGCCCTTTCGGTCCTGTTTGACGATCATTTCAGCAATTTGCATGCCAAGTGAGCTGCGCAGGTTGCCGATCACCTGAGTCACGGCGGCCCGTTCCGCCTGTTCGCGTATTTTCAACAACTTACCGAGTGCGATGACCACCAGCAAGCCGATGATGATGATCACGACCACCAGCTCCAGCAAGGTGAATCCGCCCTGGTGTGCGCGGTCCCGGCGCTGGAAATTTGACGCAGACGGTCGACTCATATTTAACATACAGTGTAGTATAAGGCAATAAGCATCTGAAACATTAAGAATATCCTGCAGCATAGTGTTTACAATGCGTTTATTGCAACAGAGCCAAAAAAATGGCGAAGGGTATGCTGTCCCCGCCTGTTAGCCTCCCGACACCGCGGCCATGTCCCACAGGGGCAGGAACACGCCCAGCATCAGCACCAGCACGATACCGCCGATGACGACGATGAGGATCGGCTCGATGGCGCTGGACAGGCGAGCGAGGTCGTAGTCGACCTCGCGCTCATAGAAGTCCGCTACCTGTTCGAGCATGTCATCGACGTTGCCGGTCTCCTCGCCCACCGCGAACATCTGCAACACCAGGGGGGTGAACAGGCCGGTGGCCGCGGCCGTGCGGGTCAGGTTGTCGCCGCGCTCGACGCCGTTGCGCATCGACAGCAGGCGATCACCGACATAGGCGTTGTTGACCGCGCGGGAGACGACCGACAGGGTCTGCACGATGGGCACTCCGGCCCGGGCGGCCATGGTGAAGGCGCGTGCGAAGCGTGCGAGGGTGGCGCGCAACAGGATGCTGCCAATGAGGGGCAGGCGCAGCTTGGCCTTGTCCCAGTGGTAGCGCCCGCCCTCGGTGCGCAGGTAGAAGCTCGTGGCGGCGATCAGGGCCGCGACGGCGCTGAGAATGAGATACCAGTACTGGGTGGTGAACCGCGAGGTCATCATCAGGATGCGCGTGGGCAATGGCAGCGTGGCGTGGAAGCTGCTGAACATGTTGGCGAACTGGGGGATGACATAGACGTTGATGATGCCCACGGCGATGGTGATGGCGATGATGACCGTCAGCGGATAGCGCAGGGCCGCCTTGACCTGATCGCGCAGGTGTTTTTCCTGGCCCTGGTAGTGGGCCAGTTGCAGAAAGGCCTCATCGAGGCGCCCCGTGGTCTCACCAATGTGGATGATGCTGATGAACAGGTTGTTGAAGGTGTCGGGGTGGCGGCCCAGGGCGCTGCTCAGGTCACGCCCGGACTCCAGGCTGGCGATGACATCGCGCAGGACGGTGACAAACAGGGGATTGTGAATGTTATCGGCCAGGCCGTTCAGGGCGCGGATAATGGGTATCCCGGCGCGCATCAGGCCGTACATCTGGCGCGAGAACAGGATTAGATCATCGAGTGTGGGTTTGTGGCTGGCCAGGCGCCGGCGCAACGTGGCCAGCAACTCGGCCTGCACCGGGGCCTCGGCAATGTCGATGGGGGTAATCCCGCTGTTGATCAACTGGTTGGCGACGGCATCGGCATTGGGCGCCTCGAGTCGGCCCTGGACGGCGTCCCCGCGCGGGCTGCGGGCCTTGTAGCGGAACACCGGCATCAGTGTTCAGTCCCCGGCGCACTGTCCGGCAACGTTGGCAGTGCCACCTCTTCAATTGCGCCCGCAACCCGCAGCACCTCATCGAGGCTGGTGATGCCCCGCAGGGCGTGGTCCAGGGCGTGGCGGTAGAAGGGCATGAAGTCCTTGTCGCGGCGTGCGCCTTGGGCAAAGGCGGCGACGTCCTCGCGGCGCAGTGCATCGGCCAGGGTGTCGGTGAGTTCGAGCAGTTCGAAGACGCCGATACGTCCGTGATAGCCGGTGTCGTTACAGTGGGGGCAGCCGAGGCCGCGGTGGAAATGTGCCCCCTCCGCGGCCTCGCCCAGGACGTTGTACAGCCAGGCCATCTCGTGGATGTCCGGGGTGTGCGCTTGCTTGCAGGACTCGCAGAGCCGGCGCACCAGGCGTTGTGCCAGCACGGCCTGCAGGGCAGTGGCGACGAGATAGCCGGCCGCACCCATGTCGATCAGGCGGTTGGCCGTGGAGACGGCATCGTTGGTGTGCAGGGTGGAGAGCACGAGGTGGCCGGTCATGGCGGCCCGCAGACCGATCTCGGCGGTCTCGCTGTCGCGTATCTCACCGACCAGCACGATGTCCGGGTCCTGGCGCAGCGCAGCGCGCAACACATTGGCGAAGGTCAGGTCGATCTTCGTGTTGACCTGCACCTGATTGATACGCGGCAGGCGGTATTCCACCGGATCCTCGACGGTGATGATCTTCTCGCTGGGGGTATTGAGTTCGCTCAGTGCCGAGTACAGCGTGGTGGTCTTGCCGCTGCCAGTCGGCCCGGTGACCAGCACCAGGCCGTGGGGGCGGTGAATGATGCGGCGAAACCGCGACAGCAGCGCGGGTGGCATGCCCAGGTGTTCGAGGTCGAGGAGGTCTTCGGACTGATTGAGCAGGCGCATGACCACGGACTCGCCATGCTGAATGGGCATGGTGGACAGGCGCACGTCGATGCTCTGGTTGCGCACACGGATGTTGAAGCGCCCGTCCTGCGGTATACGACGCTCGGAGATGTTCAGACCGGCCATCAGCTTGAGGCGTGAGACCAGGGCGTTGGCGATGCGCTTCTCCTTCATCACCTGCTCGTGGAGCGCACCGTCGATGCGCTGGCGGATGCGCAGCACGTTCTCGTCGGGTTCGATATGGATATCGGAGGCGCCGATCTGCACGGCATCCTCAAACAGGCTCTGCAGCAGTTTCACCACCGGGGCGTCGGTGAGATCAACGCTGGCGATGAGCCGGTTGAGGTCATAGTCGGCCTCACCCACCTCCTCGCCCAGCTCCTCGGCCAGGGTGGTGATCTCGTCAGTGCGCCGGTAGACCAGGTCGATGGTGGCCAGCAGGTCGGCCTCGCGCACCACCGCCTGCTGGATGGGGCGCTTGAGCAGGCGGGCGAGTTCATCGTAGCCAAAGATATCGGTGGGATCGGCCATGCCCACCAGCAGGCCGTCCGTGTCATCGCGCAACACGATCGCCCGGTAGCGCCGTGCAAAGGTCTCGGGGATGAGGCGCACCGTGTCGGGCCTGAACTTGAAATGCTTCAGATCGATGAGGGGTAGCTTCAACTGGCGCGAGAGGAAGTCGAGCAGCTGGTCCTCGGTGATGTAGCCGTTTTCAATCAGCACATGGCCAAGCTTGCGGCCGGTCTTTTTTTGATCCGACAGTGCGGTGCCGAGCTGCTGCTCGGAGATGACCTTGTGTTCGACGAGCAGGTCACCGATACGGATCTTCTTGCGCGGGTTCATGTCTCCCCCCCCCCATGGATGTCTGCCGGTGGCTCGCCGAGGCGGTGATGGGGTTATCGGCAGGCGGCGCCACAGCTTGAGGATGACAATAAAACCATCGGCTTATGGCGTATTTGCAGATAGTGTATGAAGTATCGCCGACAAATGCCAGCCTTGCCGGGCTGCTCAGCAGGTCGTGGTGTCATTGGGGATGAGGGTGCCGGTCAGCTGGGCCACACTGGCCAGACGGTGGCGCCGGAGGTATTCGACGATGCCGGCATTGATCTTCGGGCAGACCAGCGGGTCGTAGAACAGCGCGGTGCCAACGCCGACCGCGGTGGCGCCGGCGATGAGGAATTCGATGGCATCCTCAGCGGTGCGTATCCCGCCCTGACCGATGATGGGAATGGCGTGGGGACGGCAGACCTGATGGACTTGATGCACCTTGAGCAGGGCGATGGGCTTGATGGCTGGCCCGGACAGGCCCCCCTGATTGTTGCCCAGAAGCGGCGTGCGCGATTCGATATCGATGGCCATACCCGTCAGGGTGTTGATGACGGCGAAGCCATCAGTGCCCGCCTCGATACAGCGCCGGGCGTTCTCGGCAATGTCGGTCTGGTTAGGTGAGAGCTTGGTGATGAGCGGTTTGTCGGTCACCGCACGGCAGGCGGCGACCACCCGGGCGGACATGTCCGGGTCGTTGCCGAAGGCGGCCCCGCCCTCCTTGACGTTCGGGCAGGAGATGTTGATCTCCATGGCATCGATGGGCGAGTCGTTGAACAGCCGTGCGACCTCGGCGTATTCCTCTATCGTCGAGCCTGAGAGGTTGGCGATGAAGCGGGTCTCGTCGAAGTCCAGTGCCGGCAGGATGGTGTCAATGACATGGTGGGCGCCGGGGTTTTGCAGGCCGATGGCGTTGAGCATGCCCATCGGGGTTTCATAGACCCGGTGCGGGCGATTGCCCTGGCGCGGTTCGAGGGTGGTGCCCTTGAGGCATATGGCGCCGGCATCACGGTTGGTGAAACCCGCCACCCGGGTATATTCCTCACCGAAACCGACACAGCCGGAGAGCAGCACCAGGGGTGTGGCGAGGTGCAGGCCACAGAAGTCCGTGGCCAGTAGGGCCTGATCGTCGGGGGAAAGGGCGCGGGTCATGGGTATCGGATCACCGTAGTGGTCGGGAAACGGCCTTCAAGATAGCAAATTATGCCGTAGTAGGGTGAGAGGCAGTGAGGGGTGAATAGCCACCCGCTCAGCTATTCCCCTGGGGCGCCATCCCCGCTATTGTGGCGCTCCATGTTGCACGTCGTCCTCTATCAGCCCGAGATCCCGCCCAATACCGGTAATGTGATTCGCCTGTGCGCCAACACGGGCACCACCCTGCATCTCATCCACCCACTCGGTTTTGAACTCGATGATCGTCGCTTGCGTCGGGCGGGGCTGGATTACCACGAGTATGTCCACGTGCAGTCGCACGCGGATTTGGCCGCCTTTACCGAGTCTGTTGCGCCCTCGCGCCTGTTTGCCTGTAGCACGCGGGGGCGCCAGGACTACAGCGCGGCGTGCTATGCGCCGGGCGACGCCCTTTTATTCGGTGCTGAGACCCGCGGTCTGCCGGATGCGGTGCTGGGCGCAGTGGGTGAGGCGCGGTGCCTGCGCCTGCCCATGGTGGCGCACAGCCGCAGCCTCAATCTGTCGAATACAGTGGCGGTGGTGGTCTATGAGGCTTGGCGGCAGTTGGGATTTCCGGGGAGGGCTTAGGGCTCAGGACTACCGCGCCTTAGCCCTGTGCCAGCAGGTTGCGCAGGTCGATGATGGCCGCGTTCGCCGGTGAGATGTAACTCACCATGGTCTTGGAATAATTGGCCATCCAGCCCATCGGTGCGCCGTTGAGCACGATGGGCGAAGACGGTTTGACCTGGGATTGTTGCAGCAGCAGGATCACCTGGCGCAGACTGGCCACGGCGTTTTTCTTCTGCAGCACGCCGTGGAAGTCGATATTGACCGCCCGCAATACCTCCAGCAGGGCCCAGACGTAGCCGCGCGACTCGTAGAAGACGTTGTCGATCTGCATCCAGGGGGTCCTGGCGATGAGACTGCTCGGGGTGGCGGTCGCCTGGCGGGCCGCGCTGTCGCCGGCCAGGGCGGTGTTGATGCGCAACTCGCCGACACTGGCATTGAGGCGTTGTGACAGGCTGCCGAGGCGTTTGCCCACGACCGCGAGCAGGTCGTTGAGGTTGTCGGCACGGGTGTAGAACTGCGCGCCCGGGTCGTTCGGGTTGGAGAGCCGGTGCAGATAGCGTTGCAGATAGACGATGCCCTTGCGGTATTCACTCTCGGTGGAGGGAAACAGCCAGGAGTTGTTGTCGAAGCTGAAGCGTGGCTCGGCCCTGGCCAGATCCGGGTCTTCCAGTGACTGTGACTGGGACCGGCTGAAGTCGTTGCGCAGCACGCGCGAGGTGTCGCGCACCATGATCAGCGCACCGAATTCCCAGCTCGGCATGTTGTCGAGCATCTGATAGGTGCCGAACAACGAGGTCGGTGGCATGACGTCGTTGCTGAGATAGCCACCGGGTTTGTCGAGCAGGGTTTGGGCCACGCGGATCAGGGCGGCGGTGGTCGTATAGCCCGGTACCACCCGGGCCTGGTTGCCATCGGCCATGGCCAGGGCATTGGCGCGTACATTGAAGGGGATGGGCGCACGGCTCCAGTACACGCCGAGGCCGTACAGTGCGACGATGAGTGTGAGTAGCAACAGACCGGATGACCACAGCCAGCCGCGGCTGCGCAGGGTGTGCGGGCGATAGAGCATGAGCAGGTGTTTGAGCCCCTTGCCCGCCCGCTGCGGCAGGTGTTTCAGTGTATGTTTGAGTGCGTGCAGCATGGGAGTGAATTCCTCTGCCAGGTCCCGCGGACGGCCTGGGCGAAAAAAGGCGACATGGCCCGGAGCGCTATTCTGCCACAGATGTCCCGCGGCTGCCGGATGTGGCACAGTTCACAGTTTGAACCATGAGATGCCCGGCGGCATTCAGCTTGGCACCGACATGACGACATAATGCGAGGGGCGGGGCCGGGTCGACCCCGATCTCCGATTAACGCACTCACACCCTATGGCGTCACAGAGCGCAGTTATGAGCCAGGATGCCGAGATTGTCCTCACCCAGAAACACCGCACGGGCGGTGAACGTACCCTGACGCTGTTCAAACAGCGTTACCTGCGGGTTGTTCGCCGCCGCCGGGCTCCACCCGTGCGGTTTACGCTGGATCTGCTGGCGCTGGCCATGGACAGCGAGCGGTACCGGTGTCTGCGCTGGGGCTGGCTGGTCGGTGCCGCATTCGCTCTGCTGTGGGTCATCATCGGGGCCGTGCTGGTGTTCTGGCCCCCGGGCCGGGACACGCGCCTGGCCGGGGCGGCGCTCGTGGCCGGTGGCGCACTGGCAGTCTTGCTGTGTGTGGTGCGCTTTGTCGTCAGTATAGAATATCGCCAGGTCTACGCCACGCGCTATGCTGGCGTGCCGCTGATAGAGCTGTGGGTGAACCGGCCGGATTCAGGCTTCTACCAAGCCTTCGTGCAGGAACTCGAACGCGCCATCGTAAACGCGCACGAACAGGCCGATGATATCGGTCTGAATGCGCGCAAGGCCGGCGAGTTGCGCCTGTTACGCCGGTTTGCCCGCAAGGGGGTTATCGGGGAGGCGGTGTACGAGGAGGCCAAGGCCCTGATCCTGGCGCAGGACTGAGGCACACCCATGTGCCCCGCCCGGCACCCTCCCCCGTTGCCGCCATGACCTGCGCCCCATCTGGACCCCTGCCCTTAACAGCCTGTCGACGCTGGCGTACAATAGGGTTGTAGCCCCGCCTGAGGATGCCGCCTGTTTCATCCGCCGTATTTGCCGCTGGAACACAGGAACCGCTGCCTGTCTGATTAACCGTCGCCGAGCGGATAGCGGGCGGCGTGTCCTCAGCCCTGCTACCTACACTGACTTCGACACACAGGACATCACATTGGCCAGACCTAACTATCAATACGAAAAGCGTCAAAAAGAACTCGCCAAGAAAAAGAAAAAAGAGGACAAACTGAAGGCAAAGGCACGGAAAAATGAAACACCAGGGCAGGAACCACCTGCCGACGGTGGTGAGGAAAGTTTGCCCTAAGCGCGCTCATCGCCTCATGTGAGTCCACTGCGGGGACCGTGGTGTGGCCACGGTGCAAGATGCGGGCACCTGTAAGGTTTTGTCCTTTACAGCGACTAATGGAAAAGCGTCATTCACCCATTGGCTGTGTAAAGGAGTGGTTCCATGAGCACACTGCAAGCGGGCGGGCAGGCCCCGGATTTTACCCTGTCGGACATACTGGACAGGGAGGTGCGGTTGTCGGAGTACCGGGGCCGAAAGGTACTACTGAGCTTTTTTCGCTATGCTAGCTGCCCTTTTTGTACCGTGCGTTTCGTGCGCCTCACGCAAGAGGCGCAACGCTATGCCGATGCGGGGGTGGAGATCATCGCCGTATTTGAATCGAGCCGGGCGTATATCAAGGAGTATCTGGGTCGCCGCGGTTTGCCTTTTCCCGTGATTCCGGACCCGGAGGGCGGGCTTTATGCCCTGTATGGGGTCAAGAAATCCATGCCGGGTCTGTTGTTTGGCATGTTGCGCATGCCGACGCTCTTGCGTGCCCTGTTCGACCCTGATTACCGCCTGGCTAAACCCGATGCCAGCGTGACCCGCATCCCCGCCGATTTTCTGATTCGCCCGGATATGACGCTCGCCGAGAGCTACTACGGCAAGGATATCGGTGACCACATTTCATTCAAGCACATCGACGCCTTTGCGGCCCGTGGCCGGGATGCGGCGCGCACCCCGACCCCGCGGGGTCCGGTGTCGGGTTGAATGGCACCGGACGGTGCGATCATGGCGGGGGTCATCAGTGGCGCAGCAGGCGCAGGTGGCGCCTGATATACCAGACCAGGCCGATGAGCAGCAACACCGCGATGAGGGCGTCGAAGCGGTGGAACCAGTCGCCCAGGCTGTGCCAGTGTTCGCCGAGCTTGAGACCCAGCCAGGCGAGTACCCAGCACCAGATAAAGGAACCGATGAAGGTGTAGAGGTTGAAGCGCCATAACGGCATGCGGGCAACCCCGGCCGGAAAGGCGATAAAGGTGCGCACTACCGGCAGCATGCGGCCAATGAGTATGGTGATGTCGCCGTGGCGGGAAAACCAGCGTTCGGCGAGGTCGAGGTCGTGAGGTGAAATGAGCAAATACTTGCCGTAGCGTGCGACGAAGGGGCGTCCGCCCCAGGCACCAGCGGCATAGGCGAGTAGCGAGCCGAGTACCGAACCCGTCGCGCCGGCCAGGGCGACGAGCCAGAGGTCCAGCCTGCCGGTAGACACCAGATAGCCTGAAAAGGGCATGATGATCTCCGAGGGCAGCGGGATGCAGGCACTTTCGATGGCCATAAGCAACACCACGCCACCATAGCCGAGGTGGGTGATGGCGGCGGTGATGACGCCAGCGAGGTATGCGAGCATAGTGGACTCCGCCATGGAGCAGCTGATCCGGTGTGGGTAGGGTGTCCCACGATAAGGGTATCTTTGTCGCCAAAAAAGCGGTGATTGTCTGTGCCATTTTCTCTCCTCACTGTAACACGACATACCATGCAGAGCGGGCCGTGAGGTTGTCCCGTGCCCACCCGATATCATTATCGCACTACTAACGAAAAAATGAGTATTTAGTCATCCATCTGAAACAAAGATACGGGATAGTGAGCGGCGTTTGCTTTTGTTGGAGTACGGCCTGGCAGTGATTGGACCGGCCGTTGTCCCCCACGCATATGCTTGCTGAGAAGGAGTAAGTCATGGGTATTGTTTCAAAAGGTGTTTCTTTGACCTTGTGTGCCGGCCTGCTGGCCGTGACCGCTGGCCTGTCTGCCCCCGCCGGGGCGGCGACGCTGTCGGGTGCTGGCGGTACGGCCATCTACCCGGTGTTGTCTGACTGGGCCCGCGCCTACCAGAAAAAGACCGGTGTTGAGATCAACTACCAGGCCATCGGTTCCGGTGGCGGTATCCGCCAGATCGAGGCCCGGACGGTGCCTTTCGCGGACAGCGATATGCCGCTCACGCCCGCAAAGCTGCGTGCTAACGGTCTGATCCAGTTCCCCGCCGTGATCATCGGTATTACCCCGGTGGTCAACCTGCCCCATGTCAAACCGGGGCAACTGGTGTTCGATGGCAAGCTGCTGGCTGACATCTACCTCGGTAAGGTCACCGAGTGGGATGCCCCCGAGATCCATGCGTTGAACCCGCACCTGCACCTGCCGCACATGAGGATCACTACCGTACACCGTGCGGATGGCTCTGGGACCACCTTTAATTTCACCAACTACCTGTCCAAGGTCAGCCCGGAGTGGAAACGTACGGTCGGTGCCAATACCGCCGTGGCCTGGCCCAGCGGTGTGAGTGGTAAGGGCAATGCCGGTGTGGCCAATTATGTGCAGCGCATCCGTGGTGCGATCGGCTATGTGGAATATGCCTATACCATCCAGACCCACATGACCTATGGGCGGATGAAAAATGCAGATGGCCACATCGTGTCGCCCAATATGAAGAGCTTCCAGGCCGCCGCTGCCAATGCCGATTTTACCAAGACCAAGGATTTCTACCTGATCCTGACCGATCAACCGGGCAAGGCCAGCTGGCCGATCACCGCAGCGACCTATTTCCTGATGCGCAAGGACACGTCGAAGGCCGTGAATAGGCAGATCGTGGACTTCAGCACCTGGTTTCTGGAACATGGTCAACGCTTTGCGGAAAAGCTCGACTATGTCCCCCTGCCGGGGCGCACCGTGTCCCTGATCAAGGCCTACTGGCAAAGAGAGCTGGGTATCTAGCCTCTGAGCGGACTGTGCGGGCCGTTTTTAGGTCTGCGCTACCGGTTGTGTAGGTCAGGCGGGCGGCGAGTGCCGCCCGTCTTTTTTTGAGTAACATATTACGCCCCCCTGCATTCGAGCCCGGCTCTCGCGTGAACACCACCGGGTCTCTCCTCGCCGGCGCCACAGCACACGGAGTTCGGAGCCGTCAGTATGGGTCAGTGACCGTAACACCAGTATTGTCGATAGTTGATGCCTATCAAATAAATAATAACAACCAATTTCACAAATAATCATCCTTGACCTATTCTGACATGGACATCCGGAACAATATCGTCGGCCGTCTCGGGAGGTATCCGGGAACGGTGGTGGCGGCACCTCTAAGAGCGGCTGAATAAAATCAGCCTGTTATGTTGAATGATGGAAAAGGAGACAGACCATGTACGAGAACAAAGAGGGTCAACGGGTACCGCATGTGGTGTTCAAGACCCGCCAGAACAATGAGTGGGTCGATGTGAGTACCGATACGATCTTCACCGGTAGGACTGTGGCGGTCTTTTCGCTGCCAGGCGCGTTTACGCCGACGTGTTCCTCGGCCCATGTGCCGCGCTACAACGAACTGGCACAGGCCTTCCGGGAAAACGGCGTGGATGACGTCGTGTGTATCTCGGTCAATGATGCCTTTGTGATGAATGCATGGCAGCAGGACCAGACGGCGGAGAACATCACCTTCATCCCGGATGGCAATGGCGCGTTTACTGCCGGTATGGGGATGCTGGTGGACAAGGATGACCTGGGTTTCGGCAAGCGGTCCTGGCGTTATTCGATGCTGGTGCGCGATGCGGTGATCGAAAAGATGTTTATCGAACCCGATGTCCCCGGCGATCCTTACGGCGTCTCGGATGCCGATACGCTGCTCGACTATCTAAACCCGAAGGCGATCAAACCGCTGGATGTGACGGTGTTCACCCGCGTGGGTTGCCCCCATTGTGCGCGCATCAAGGGCATGTTGCGTGAGGCGAACATGGATTACGAGGAGATCGTCATCGGCCGCGATGCCAGTCTGCGGGCTCTGCGCGCAGTGAGCGGCGCGCAGAGCGTACCGCAACTCTATGTCAATGGTGCGCACATCGGCGACTCGGAGGCAGCCGCCACCTGGCTGGCGACGCGCGAGAGGGACTGAGGCGGATGAATCATTCTGCCAGTCACCAAATACCAGACCGTGCAGGTTGCTAAGTGGTGGCGCGTGCGTACACTATCCACTTCCCGCGCGAGGGCGCGCGGAGGGTGAGGACATGTTTTTTCAGGAACGCTTCGATGTCATTGTGGTAGGGGGCGGGCACGCCGGCACGGAGGCGGCGCTGGCCGCCGCGCGCCTGGGCGTGCGCACCTTGCTGCTCACGCACAACATCGAGACTCTCGGTCAGATGAGTTGCAATCCGGCCATCGGCGGCATCGGCAAGGGCCATCTGGTCAAGGAGATCGATGCCCTGGGGGGGCTGATGGCGCAGGCCACGGACCGGGCCGGCATCCAGTTCCGTACCCTCAACAGTCGCAAGGGCCCGGCGGTACGTGCCACCCGCGCTCAGGCCGACCGTGTCCTGTATCGCCAGGTGGTGCGCGGTATAGTGGAGAACACGCCCCACCTGAGCCTGTTCCAGCAGGCGGTGGATGATCTGCTGGTGGAGAATGGGCGGGTCATCGGGGTCGTGACCCAGATGGGACTGAAATTTCAGGCGCCTGCGGTCGTGCTCACGGTCGGTACCTTCCTCGGTGGGCGCATTCACATTGGTCAGTCCAGCTTCGAGGGTGGACGCGCGGGTGATCCACCCGCCAACGCCCTGGCGCAGCGCCTGCGTGCGCTGTCATTGCGGGTTGAACGCCTCAAGACCGGGACGCCGCCGCGCATCGACGCCAGGACCATCGACTACAGTCGGCTGGCCACCCAGCCCGGCGATACGCCGGTGCCGGTGTTCTCCTTTCTGGGTGACGCGGCCGAACACCCCGAGCAGGTTGTCTGTCATATTACCCATACCAGCGCGCAGACTCATGACATCATCCGCGCCGGGCTGGATCGCTCGCCGCTGTACAGCGGTGTCATCGAGGGTGTGGGCCCGCGGTATTGCCCTTCTATAGAAGACAAGGTCGTGCGTTTTGCCGACAGGGATTCGCACCAGATTTTCGTCGAACCCGAAGGCCTGAGCACCCGCGAGGTCTACCCCAACGGCATCTCCACCAGCCTGCCCTTCGATGTGCAGTGGGCCCTGGTGCGCTCTATCCGTGGTTTTGAGCAGGCTCATATCACCCGGCCCGGTTATGCTATCGAATACGATTTTTTCGACCCGCGTGACCTCAAGACGAGTCTGGAGACCCGGCATTTATCGGGTCTGTATTTCGCCGGACAGATCAACGGCACCACTGGCTACGAGGAAGCTGCGGCCCAGGGCCTGTTGGCAGGTCTGAATGCCGCGCGCCAGGTGCAGGCACGCGAGCCCTGGTGTCCGCGCCGCGACGAGGCCTATCTCGGGGTGCTGGTCGATGATCTGATTACGCGCGGTACCAGCGAACCCTATCGCATGTTCACCTCGCGCGCCGAATACCGCCTGCTGTTGCGCGAGGACAATGCCGATCTGCGGCTAACGCCGAGTGGGCGTGCGCTTGGGTTGGTCGACGAGGCGCGCTGGCGGGTCTTCGCGCACAAGCGTGAGGCCATCGAATGTGAGACCCGACGTCTGCACGAAACTTGGTTGCGTCCCGACGCGCTGCCCGATGAAGCGGCGCAGCGGGTGTTGGGCCGGCCGCTGGTGCGCGAGGCGCGTCTGCTCGATCTGCTGCGCCGTCCCGGGGTGGACTACGCACCGCTGTTGAGTCTGCCGGGGGCAGGCAGGCCGGTCGCCGAGCCGCAGGTGGCTGAGCAGATCAGCATCCAGGCCAAGTATGCGGGCTATATCGAGCGCCAGCATGACGAGATTGCCCGCCTGCGCCGCCACGAGGCCACCCGTCTGCCGGTGGATTTGGACTATGCTCAGGTCAGGGGATTATCGGTCGAGGTGTGTGAGGCGCTCACGCAACGGTGTCCGGAAACGCTTGGTCAGGCGGCGCGCCTGCCCGGCGTGACACCAGCCGCCATTTCCCTGCTGCTGGTGCATCTGAAGAAAAAGGGCGCTACGCGGGTGCGTCGGCGTGCATGAATCGTTTGTTAGCGTGATTGCGTACTGTTACAGGAAGTCTATCAAGCCGCCTCCAGTCCGGAGTGGCTTTTCACAGGAGAGGAAAGTATGAAGCGTCTCGTTATTGTACTGTTTTCGATGTTGTTGGTGCTGCCTGCCATGGCCAGTGCCGATGGCGCGCCAACCCAGGTCACTGGCCTGATCACCCTGCCCAGTCACTACAGCGTCAAGGTGACACTGGATCGCCTGGAAAAGGTACTCAAGGAGAAGGGGATGACCATTTTTGCCCGAGTGGACCACAGTGCCGGTGCGAAAAGGGTTGGCCTGGTATTGCGCCCGACACAGTTGCTTATCTTCGGTAATCCCAAGCTGGGGACCCTGCTGATGCAGAGCAACCAGACCGTGGGTATCGACTTACCGCTTAAGGCGCTGGCCTGGCAGGATGCCAAGGGCAGGGTCTGGCTTAGTTACAACAATCCCGCCTACATTGCCAAACGCCACCATGTCACGGATCGCGGTGCCATCATCAAAAAGATGCAGGGCGCATTGAGGATGTTTACCCATGTTGCGACGGCGCCCTGATCGCAAGGGCAATGCTGCCCGCCCCGTGATGCCCCCCGCCGATCTGGCCAGTCTGTTGGCCGAGGGGGCGGTGGCTATGGGGCGGGTCCTTTCTGCGCAGGCGAGTGAGCGATTGCTCGCCTATCTGGACCTGCTGGTGAAGTGGAACGGCACCTATAATCTCACTGCCGTGCGCAAGCCCGAGCAGATGATCACCCGCCACTTGCTCGACAGCCTGACAGTGTTGCCCTATGTGCAGAGTGGGCGAATACTGGATGTGGGGACGGGTGCTGGCCTGCCCGGGCTGCCACTGGCAGTGGTCCTGACCGACAGTGAGGTGGTCCTGCTCGACAGCAACCGCAAGAAGACCCGTTTTGTCGTCCAGGCGATCAGTGAACTGGGCCTGGACAACATCCGTGTGGTGACCGAGCGGGTCGAGGATTATCGCACCGGGGATGCGTTCGATACGGTGATTTCCCGGGCCTTTTCGACCGTAGGAGACATGTTGCAGAGTGCGGGGCATCTGTGTCGGGCGGAGGGCGTATTTCTGGCCATGAAGGGGGTGTATCCCCTGGCCGAGCTGGAGACTCTGCCGCAGGGCTACCGGGTGGAGACGGTACAGGCGTTGCGGGTGCCGGGGTTGGATGCAGAACGCCATCTGGTGGTGTGCCGGCACGTTCAAATTGAGCACGCCACGCCAGTATAGCGAGTGGCTGAACGGCTTGAATGACCGGAATTCAATGCGTCGACGTGCCATTTTACACCGCTGTATAATACCGCCCGGGGATGTCTGTCGGCGTTAGTGACTCACTTCATATCCCTTGCGGTGCCCGACAGGCACCGGTCCACGTGATATATTCCACATGCAGGCCTGCTGGCCCCGCCTCTGCGGTGGGCGCGGGCGGGTCATGGCGTGTGCCTTTCAGGCAACGGCAGGGGCGTGCGCCCGGTAGCCGAAGTGAGCGAACGAGGGTGAGACTTATGGGCAGGATCATCGCCATTGCGAACCAGAAGGGCGGGGTGGGAAAGACGACCACCTGTATCAATCTGGCCGCCTCACTGGCTGCGACCAGACGCCGGGTCCTGCTGGTGGACATGGATCCGCAGGGCAATGCCACCATGGGGAGCGGCTTGGACAAGCACGCCCTGGCGTACACCACCTATGATGCGTTGATGGGGGAGTGTAGTGCGGCTGGCGCGATTGTCGGGCAGGGCACGTCGGGTTACGACGTGTTGCCCACCAACGGTGATCTTACCGCAGCGGAAGTGGCCCTGCTCGATCATCGAGAACGTGAACGGCGACTGCGCACGACACTCGCACCGGTGCGTGAGCGCTATGAATATATCCTGGTCGATTGTCCGCCCGCACTGAACATGCTCACGCTCAACGCGTTAGTGGCGGCGGATTCGGTACTGATACCGATGCAGTGTGAGTACTATGCTCTGGAGGGCCTGTCCGCGCTACTTGAGACCATTGAGCAGATTCGCGCTACGGTCAATCCACAGCTCAGGCTCGAAGGTCTGTTGCGGACCATGTTCGACCCCCGTAACAATCTCTCAACGGATGTCTCCAGTCAGCTCATCACCCATTTTGACGACAGGGTGTATCGCACGATCATCCCGCGCAATGTGCGTCTCGCCGAAGCGCCCAGTCACGGGGTGCCGGTGATCAGCTATGATAGCGCCTCGCGCGGTGCCTTGGCATACCTGGCGCTGGCGGGTGAGATCCTGCGCCGCGACGACAAGCCGCCGATGGCACCGGCGGGGGATCCCCGCGACCAGAGCGCAACGGCCTGAGCCGCACGACAATACAACAGACAGCTTTGAAGGTGTGAACATGGCGGTGAAAAAACCGGGCCTGGGCCGTGGACTGGATGCCCTGCTGGGAGGCACAAAATCACAGATTGGCACCACGGCAGGTGGCGCCACGACGGACGGCGAGTTGCGTACTCTGCCGGTGGAGGTGATCCAGCGCGGTAAATATCAGCCCCGTAGGGACATGCACACGGAGAGCCTGGAGGACTTGGCTGATTCGATCCGCGCCCAGGGTATCGTGCAGCCGATCGTCGTGCGTGCCATCGCCCCCGGAAAGTACGAGATCATTGCGGGTGAGCGGCGCTGGCGCGCGGCCCAGATGGCTGGCCTGCATACGATTCCGGCGGTGGTGCGCCAGGTAACGGATCAGGCGGCGATCGCCATGTCGTTGATCGAAAATATCCAGCGCGAGGAGCTCAATCCTGTCGAGGAAGCCACCGCCTTGCAGCGCCTGATCGATGAGTTCGCGTTGACCCATCAGCAGGCGGCCGAGGCCGTGGGGCGTTCGCGCGCCGCGGTCAGTAACCTGTTGCGCCTGCTCAGCCTGGCGGTTGAGGTCAGGACCCTGCTGGAGGAGGGGGCACTGGAAATGGGACATGCGCGGGCGCTGCTGGCGCTGGAGGGTGTGGCCCAGGTTCAGGCCGCCAGACAGGTGTGCCAGCGAGGCTTGTCGGTGCGCGAAACCGAACAATGGGTGCGACGCATGCAACAACCGTCTGCATCCAAACCGGCCACCCGCGAGGATCCGGACGTGCAACGGCTACAGGAGGATCTGGCCGGGAAACTGGGTGCGAAGGTGCAGTTCCAGCACGGCGCGAAGGGCAAGGGGCGAATGGTAATCCACTACAACACGCTGGATGAGCTCGATGGCATTCTTGCCCACATCAAGTAACGCCGTCTCGACGTGTGCCCTTATACAGACGTTGATCGGCGAGGGTGGTAGCGCGGGGTAGCGTGATCATGCCTGACGCCTGGCGTTGCGCGCCATGATGATGGCCTGTAGCAATGGCGTCGGGAATATGACGGTTATGTGAAGATTTCAAAAATATAACTGTTTTTTATTGGCCTATTATTGACCCGGACTTAATGAATCCTTATACTTTCGCGGCTTTGTATGGCACGCCAGGATCGGTTGCCGAGCAAGGCGAAAAACGGCGAAAAATGCCGTTCGAGGTGTTTTCGATGACCCGGCCACAGCCGGAGTGTTGCCGGTCGCAGCCCACCTGCTGGAGCGCGAGGCTGGACCCCCACAGCGGACGAGTTTAGCGGACACCAATGAGTTACGCAGCCCAGGTATTGCGCAAGACGCTACGGCGGCTCATGACTCTCCAAGCGCTTCTGATTCTGGCCAGCGCCGGGATCTATCTGGGTGTAGAGGGCGGCCTTGCAGCGCTCGCGGCCCTGTACGGTGGCGGCATCGCCCTAGCCAGCACATGGGTGAGTGCCTGGCGTTTGCTTCGGGCCACTGATGCCGCAGGCGATGCGATGCGCAGCGCCATGGCAGAACTCTATATCGGTGCTGCCATCCGGCTGGTTCTGGTCGTGGGACTGATGGCCGTGGGCATGGCGGTGCTGAGGCTCAACCCCCTGGCCGTGATCGTCGGGTTTGGTGCCGCGCAGATCGGGTATATCTTCAACCAGGCGCCCACGGATGCGCGATGAAACGAATTCATTTTGATTTTGGGAGTATTTCAACGTGACTGCGGGAAGACCGAGCTCGGACGAATACATTCAGCATCACCTGCACAATCTGCAAATCGGCCATGGCTTCTGGACCTGGAAACTCGATACCCTGGGCATCAGTATTTTGTTGGGCGCACTGCTGGTCTTTATCGGCTGGCGCATCGGTCGCAAGCTGCAGGCCGATGTTCCGTCCGGCGCGCAGAACTGGATCGAGGCGATCGTGGAGTTCGTCGACACCCAGATCAAGGATATCTTTCCCAGTCGTAGCGTGCTCATCGGTCCGCTGGCGTTGACCATCTTCGCCTGGGTGTTTCTGATGAATGCCATGGACTTGATCCCGGTCGATCTGCTGCCGTGGTTGGCCCACGAGACCGGCGCCTCGGCGCTGCGCGTGGTGCCTACCGCCGAACTGGACACCACGTTTGCCCTGGCGTTAAGCGTTTTTGCGCTGATCATCGCCTATAACATCAAGATCAAGGGGCCGCTCGGTTATCTCAAGATGTTTCTGTTCCACCCCTTCGGCAAGTTTCTCATCCCGGTTAATATCCTGATGACGGCGCTGGAAGAGGTGGCCAAACCACTCAGTTTGGCATTGCGGCTGTTCGGCAACATGTTCGCTGGTGAGCTTATCTTCATGCTCATCGCGTTGTTGAGTCTGAGTGGCTTCGGGTTGGCCTGGTTTCCACAACTGGCCCTGGGCATGTTGTGGGCCATTTTCGAAATCCTGGTCATTAGCCTGCAGGCATTCATCTTTATGGTGCTGACCATCGTCTATCTGGGTATGGCCAGTACCGAAGTGGAAGAACATTAAAAGATCGGTAAAACTTTTACCTTTAAGGAGAACACCATGAGTCCCGAACTGCTTGCAACCGTCTACGCCTCCACCGCCATTGGCGTGGGCATCATCCTGGCCGCGGCCGCTCTGGGTTCCGCCCTGGGCTGGGGGCTGATCTGTTCCAAGTACCTGGAGGGCATCGCCCGCCAACCGGAGATGCGCCCGCAGCTTATGGTACAGATGCTGTTCACCGGTGGCCTGATGGAGGCGTTCCCGATGATCGTGCTGGGTCTGGCCATGTGGTTCATATTCGCCAACCCGTTTGTCGCTGCACTGCACGGCTAGGCGGGATAGTTGTCGCGCCCGCCGCTATGCCGATAAACCCTCTGCTTTAAGAGGAGTTAACACCGTGAACATTACCGTCACGCTCTTTGGCCAGATCGTTGTCTTCGTGCTCCTGATCTGGTTCGTAAATCGGTTCCTGTGGGCCCCGTTGACCCTGGTCATGGAGCAGCGTAAAAAGCGCATTGCCGATGGTCTGGCCGCGGCAGAGCGCGGCAGGCATGAACAGACGCTTGCCGAACAACGTGCCGCAGAGACCCTGAAAGAGTCAAAAGAGAAGGCCGCGGGGATCATTGCTCAGGCACAAAAACGTGCCGGTGAGATTATCGCCGACTCGCAGGACACCGCGCGTGTCGAAGGTGAGCGCCTGATCGCGGCCGCAAACGCTGAAATCGAACGTGAGGTTCATCGTGCCCGCGAGGCATTGCGCGGCAAGGTCGTCGCTCTCGCCGTGGCTGGTGCCGGCAAGGTCCTGAAGCGGGAGGTCGATGCCGGGGTGCATGATGCACTGCTCAAGGATCTGGCCGGACAACTCTAAAAAGGCGTCGATATGGCCGAGAAAAGTACCGTTGCACGTCCCTATGCCCAGGCCATCTTCGAGCTTGCCCGGGAGGGTAATACGCTGGAGGGCTGGTCCGCCATGCTCGCTCTTGTCGTGGTGGTTGCGCGAGACGACGGTATGCAGTCGCTGATCGGCAATCCCAATCTCGAGAAGGAACGAGTGATACAGTTGTTTTTCGATGTCTGCGGGGAGTCACTCGACACCCAGGGCCGGAATTTTATCCGCGTGCTGGGTGAGAATGGCCGATTAGCGTTGCTCCCCGAGATTGCCGTGTTGTATGCAGGCCTGCGTGCTGAAGCACAAGGTGTCATCGACGCGCAGGTCAGCAGTGCGTATCCACTCAACGAGACACAATGCCAGCAATTGGTCGAGGGGCTGAAAAAACGCTTTGGCAAGGACGTGACGCTGAGCGTCAAGATCGATGCGTCGCTCATTGGCGGCGTTGTAATCCGTGCCGGCGACCTGGTGATTGACGGCTCCGCGGCGGGACAACTGACGCGGCTGGCCAATGTGCTGGTGCACTGAGCGGGCGCGAACAGAGGATAAATGAGAGATGCAACTGAATCCATCGGAAATCAGCGAACTGATTAAAAAACGCATTGCGGGCTTCGAGTCCGTCAATGAAGCGCGTAACGAGGGCACCGTAGTCAGCCTGAGTGACGGGATCGTGCGTATTCACGGCCTGGCAGACGTGATGCAGGGCGAGATGGTCGAGTTCCCCGGTAACACCTTTGGCATGGCGCTTAACCTGGAACGCGACTCGGTTGGCACCGTGGTGCTGGGCAACTACGAACACATTACGGAAGGCGACAGGGTCAAGTGCACCGGGCGTATTCTGGAAGTGCCTGTCGGTGAGGCCCTGTTGGGCCGCGTGGTCGACTCTCTGGGCAGGCCCATCGATGGTAAGGGACCGGTCGATGTGAAGGCCGTCTCTCCCATTGAAAAGATCGCCCCCGGGGTGATCGAGCGCAAATCAGTCGACCAGCCGGTGCAGACGGGTCTGAAGGCGATTGATGCGATGGTGCCCATTGGTCGTGGTCAGCGCGAGCTGATCATCGGCGATCGCCAAACGGGCAAGACCGCCGTGGCTATCGACGCCATCATCAACCAGAAGGGCACGGGTGTGAAGTGCATCTACGTGGGGGTCGGGCAGAAGGCGTCCTCCATCGCCAACGTGGTGCGCAAGCTCGAAGAACACGGGGCGATGGAACACACTATTGTGGTGGCCGCCACGGCCGCAGACTCCGCCGCCATGCAGTACATAGCGCCGTATGCCGGATGCACCATGGGTGAGTATTTTCGCGACCGCGGTGAAGATGCTCTCATCATCTATGATGACCTGACCAAGCAGGCCTGGGCTTATCGCCAGGTGTCCCTGCTGCTGCGTCGCCCACCGGGCCGTGAGGCCTACCCGGGTGATGTCTTTTATCTGCACTCGCGTCTGCTGGAGCGCGCCGCGCGCGTCAATGCCGATTATGTGGAAAAGGTGACCCACGGCGAGGTCAAGGGCAAGACCGGTTCGCTGACCGCCCTGCCAATCATCGAAACCCAGGCCGGTGACGTGTCCGCTTTCGTGCCGACCAATGTCATCTCCATCACCGACGGGCAGATCTTTCTGGAGACCGACCTGTTCAATGCGGGCATTCGCCCCGCCATCAACGCCGGACTGTCGGTCTCGCGTGTGGGTGGCGCCGCCCAGACCAAGATCATCAAGAGACTGGGTGGCAGCGTGCGCCTGGCACTGGCTCAGTACCGCGAGCTGGCGGCGTTCGCCCAGTTTGCCTCCGATCTCGACGAACTGACACGCAAACAGCTAGAGCGTGGTCAGCGGGTGACCGAGTTGATGAAGCAGAAGCAATACAGTCCGTTGTCGGTGGCCGAGATGGCGTTGTCGTTGTTTGCGGCGAATGAAGGCTACCTGGACGATGTGGAGGTCAAGAAGATTGTCGACTTCGAGGCGGCATTGCATGGTTATGCACACTCCTCACAGGCGGACTTACTGGCACGGATCGATGCGACGGGTGACTACAATGTCGAGATCGAACAGGGTTTGCGCAAGGCGTTAGATGACTTCAAAGCCAACCATGCATGGTAAACGGGGGTAGAGCATGGCCGGTGCCAAGGAAATTCGCTCGCAGATAAAGAGCATCAAGAACACCCAGAAGATCACCAAAGCCATGGAGATGGTGGCGGCGAGCAAGATGCGCAAGGCGCAGGATCGCATGCGGGCATCGCGCCCTTATGCCGATAAGATTCACGACGTAATCAACCACCTGGCCATGGCACACCCGGAGTATCGTCACGCCTACCTTGAAGACCGCGAAGTAAAGCGGATCGGCATTATCGTCATCTCTACCGACCGGGGGCTGTGCGGCGGTCTCAATATCAACCTGTTCCGCAAGGCCATTGCGGCGATGAAGGACTGGGATCAGCGAGGCGTTGAAATGGATTTGTGCCTCATTGGTAGCAAGGCGATGGGGTTTTTCAAACGCCTGGGTGGCAGGATCGTCAGTCAGACGGCACACCTTGGTGACGCGCCGCGGGTGACCGATCTCATCGGCGCCGTAAAGGTGTTGCTCGATGCCTATGACAACGCTGGGATAGATCGCCTGTACTTGGCGCATAACGTATTCATCAACAGTATGACCCAAAGTCCCGAGGTGAGCCAGTTGCTGCCGGTGCTGGCCGCCCGCGATGCCCAGCTCAAACACTACTGGGATTATCTCTACGAGCCCGATGCGAAAGAGGTGCTGGACAATCTGTTGACCCGATTCATCGAGTCCCAGGTCTACCAGGGCGTGGTCGACAATGTGGCTTGCGAGATGGCGGCCCGTATGGTGGCCATGAAGAGTGCATCGGACAATGCGGGTGAGCTGATAAAGGGGCTGAATCTAGCGTACAACAAGGCACGCCAGGCGGCGATTACCCAGGAGCTGTCCGAAATTGTCAGTGGCGCGGCGGCGGTTTGATACATGCGGCGACGCGTCTCTAGTTAGTTACTCTCTTTATGAGGAACCGAAATGAGTTCTGGAAAAATCGTACAAATCATCGGCGCCGTGGTTGACGTGGAGTTCCCGCGTGACGCGGTGCCGAAAATCTACGATGCACTGAAGTTGACTGGCGCTGGCGGCCTGACGCTTGAAGTCCAGCAGCAGTTGGGCGACGGCGTGGTGCGCACCATTGCGCTTGGCACTACCGATGGCATAAGGCGTGGCCTGGTGGTCGATAATACTCATGCGCCCATCACGGTGCCGGTTGGCAAGGGGACGCTGGGGCGCATCATGAATGTGCTCGGCGATCCGGTGGATGATGCCGGTGTCGTGCAGACCGAGACCCAGTGGCCGATTCACCGCAATGCGCCAAGTTACGAAGAGCAGGCGGGTAGCACCGAGCTGCTGGAGACCGGCATCAAGGTTATCGACCTGTTGTGTCCTTTCGCCAAGGGTGGCAAGGTCGGCCTGTTCGGTGGCGCCGGCGTGGGCAAGACCGTCAACATGATGGAGCTCATCCGCAACATCGCCATCGAACACAGCGGGTATTCGGTGTTTGCCGGTGTTGGTGAACGCACCCGTGAAGGCAATGACTTCTATCACGAGATGAAGGACTCAAACGTACTGGACAAGGTGTCTCTGGTCTACGGTCAGATGAACGAGCCACCGGGCAACCGCCTGCGCGTCGCGCTGACCGGCCTGACCATGGCCGAGTATTTTCGCGATGAGGGCCGTGACGTGCTGATGTTTATCGATAACATCTATCGTTACACCTTGGCGGGTACCGAGGTATCTGCACTGCTTGGGCGTATGCCCTCTGCGGTGGGTTACCAGCCGACCCTGGCCGAAGAAATGGGTATGCTCCAGGAGCGTATCACGTCGACCAAGACCGGATCGATCACCTCTATTCAGGCCGTGTACGTGCCCGCAGATGACTTGACCGACCCGTCACCGGCGACAACCTTTGCGCACCTGGACGCCACCGTGGTGCTCTCGCGCCAGATCGCTGAACTGGGTATCTATCCGGCCGTGGATCCGCTGGATTCCACCAGTCGCCAGCTCGACCCGCTGGTGATTGGCCAGGAACACTATGACACTGCCCGTGCCGTACAAAACGTGCTACAGCGCTACAAGGAGCTGAAGGACATCATCGCGATTCTGGGTATGGATGAACTGTCTGAGGAAGACAAACGTGCCGTACAGCGTGCGCGCAAGATTCAACGTTTCCTGTCACAACCGTTCTTCGTCGCCGAGATATTCACCGGTTCGCCCGGCAAGTACGTCTCGCTAAAGGATACCATTAGCGCTTTTCAGGGCATCGTCAACGGCGAATACGACCACCTGCCCGAGCAGGCCTTTTACATGGTTGGTACCATCGATGAGGTGGTGGAGAAGGCCAAGACCCTTTAATCGACTGGCGGCAAATGTGAGTGTGTGTCGTAACCGAAAGAGCGATATAGTATGGCCATGACATTTCATGTAGACATCGTCAGTGCTGAAGCCGAGATCTTCACCGGCACCTGCGAGAGGGTGTATGCGCCAGCCGTGATGGGTGAAGTCGGCATCCTGCCACGCCACACTCCGTTGCTGACCCGGCTCAAGCCAGGTGAGGTGCGCATTATCCGCGAGGGTGGTGCGGAGGAGTTTTACTACGTCTCCGGCGGTATGCTTGAAGTGCAACCGCATCTGGTGAGCGTGCTTGCCGACACGGCCGTGCGTGCCAAAGACCTCGACGAGGCGGCCGCTATCGAGGCCAAACAGCGCGCCGAGCAGGCCCTCAAGGGCCACAAGAGCGATATCGATTACGCCAGGGCGCAGGCCGAGCTGGCCGAGGCCGTTGCCCAATTACAGACAATCCAGCGCATACGCAAGAAGTTGGGACGGTGAGCGGTAGCTGATTAAATGACAAGGGGCCAGTAGTAATGGCCCCTTGCGTTCGGCGGGCTGTACACCGATACGATCAATTACGCACATAAACACCCGTGCCCGGTTGCCCGCGGCACGACTATAAACGGAGGGGTCCGATGACGGATCAATGTGTCGAAGACCACAAGGTTGTCTCATTTACCTATGTCATCATTGATGACAAAGGGGTGGTCGTGGAGCAGTCCGATGTGCCCCTGAGTTACGTACATGGACTCGACCACGCCTTGTTTCCAAAGCTGATGACAGCCATGGCGGGTTGTCACGTTGGTGACGCAGTGGAAGTGCGGCTCAGCCCGGAAGAGGGTTTTGGTGAACCGGATCCGACGTTGATAGTGACAGAGGCGCGCGAGTATGTGCCGGCGCAGTTCCAGAGTATCGGGGCCGAGGCCATGTTTGAAAATGCCCAGGGCGAGTCGAAGACCATGGTCGTGATTCAGGTGGATGACGCGACGGTGACGCTCGATGGTAACCATCCCTTTGCGGGGAAAACAGTGCGCTACAAGCTCAAGGTGACCGAAATTCGCAACGCAACCCTGGACGAAATCGGCAATGGAATGGCACAGGGTGGCATGGGTGGTCTGCTGCACTGAGACCCCGCAGGGGTGTGGCGGGCTCAGTAGGTGGTGTGCACGCGCAAGCGATATGTATAACGCTGTGCAGAGCGCCGACAGAAGATCAGGATGTGTAATATGGATAAACAGGCACCGTTGAGTATCGTGGTGCTGGCCGCCGGTCAGGGGACACGCATGCGATCCCGCCTGCCCAAGGTGCTGCACCCGATTGGCGGGAAACCCATGCTTGCCCATGTGCTTGAGACCGCTTTGGCCCTGGAACCGGCTGCCATCTATATAGTCCATGGTCATAGTGGCGAGCGCGTACGCGAGGCACTGGCCAATCCGGGCGCGGGTGCGGTGAACTGGATCGAGCAGGCCGAACAGCTGGGGACCGGGCACGCCGTTGATCAGGCCATGGCTGGCGTGCCGGATACGCATACTGTGCTGGTACTGTATGGCGACGTGCCGCTGATTAGTGTCTCTACCCTGCAGCACCTGGTGGCGGCAAGCCGTGGGGCGCTGGGGTTGTTGGTCGCGCACCTTGAAAACCCGGCAGGCTATGGGCGGATAGTGCGTAACGAGAACGGCGCGGTGTTGCACATTGTCGAGGACCAGGATGCGAGCGCGTTGGAGCGCCGTATCAAGGAAGGCAATACGGGCATGCTGGCGGTGAATGCGGCACAGCTGCGCCGTTGGTTGGCAGCGCTGGGCAACGATAATGCCCAGGGCGAGTATTACCTCACCGACATTATCGCCATGGCGGTCGCGCAGGGTGTGCCCGTCAATACCGTGTATCCTGATGGACTGGATGAGATCCTTGGTGTCAACAACAAGCGGCAACTCGCACAGGTGGAGCGGGACTACCAGCGCCGGCAGGCGTTGGTGCTGCTCGCAGCGGGTGTGAGCCTGTGCGATCCGCAGCGTATCGATGTGCGTGGCCAATTGCAGACCGGTCTTGATGTCAGTATCGACGTGAACGTGGTCTTCGAGGGACGGGTCGTGCTCGGCGATGATGTGCGTATTGGCGCCCATTGCGTCATTCGTGACGCCGAGATCGGCGATGGCTGCGAGATCCTGCCAATGTGCGTAATTGAGGGTGCGGTTATCGCGGCCGGCAGCCGCATTGGTCCGTTTGCGCGCCTGCGGCCCGGGACGCGCTTGGCGCCCCACACCCACGTGGGTAACTTCGTTGAGATAAAAAATACGAACGTGGGGGAAGGTAGCAAGATCAACCACCTCAGTTATGTCGGCGATGCCGATGTGGGCCGCGAGGTCAATATCGGTGCCGGTAGTATCACCTGCAATTATGATGGTGCCAACAAACACCGCACCGTCATCGGCGATCGCGCCTTTATTGGTTCCGATACCCAGCTCATCGCACCGGTGAGTGTCGGCGACGATGCCACCATTGGCGCGGGCTCGACCATCACCCGCGACACCCCGGCAGGTGCGCTGACGCTGAGCCGTGCGAAGCAGGAAACGCGTGAAGGTTGGAAAAGACCAAGAAAAAATAAGTGAAGTTATCAGTGGGCGGTAGGTATCGTCAGCCATAAAGTCTCTGGTTTCTACTGATGACCGATCACGGCCAACCGAAAACCTCATTTAATAAGGAAACTATATGTGTGGCATCGTCGGTGGCATAGCGCGGCGTGACGTCGTACCGATCCTGATCGAGGGCCTGCGCAGGCTGGAGTACCGCGGTTACGACTCTGCCGGCATTGCCATTCGCGATGATAACGCGAATCTGCAACGTATCCGTTCCGTGGGCAAGGTGGCGGAACTGGAGGCGCGACTGGCACAGACGCCTATTGTCGGTAGTCTCGGTATCGCCCATACACGCTGGGCAACTCACGGCATGCCAGCCGAGCGCAATGCCCATCCGCATATGAGCGGCGAGACCGTTGCCGTCGTGCATAACGGCATCATCGAGAATCACGCCGAGTTGCGCAACGATCTTGCCACACACGGTTACGTTTTCAGCTCCGAAACCGATACCGAGGTGATTGCCCACTTGTTGGCGCGCCACCTCGCCGTCGAGCGCAACTTGCTCAAGGCGGTGCAGGCCGCCACGGGCGAATTGATCGGCGCTTACGGTCTCGCTGCGCTCGACCCTGAAGAACCCGATTGTCTCGTGGTCAGCCGTTCCGGCAGTCCGCTGGTTATCGGCATTGGTGTGGGTGAGCACTTCATTGCCTCAGATGCGTTCGCCTTGCTGCCGGTCACCCGGCGTCTTGTGTTTCTTGAAGAGGGTGATGTGGCGCAGGTTCGCCGCGACAGCATCAGCATCTACGATGCACGTGGCGAATGCGTTGACCGCCCGGTACGTGAATCCAGCGCCAGCGCACGCACTGTGGACAAGGGTCCGTATCGTCACTACATGCTCAAGGAAATCTTCGAGCAACCCGCGGTGATTGCCGAGACGCTGGAGGGACGTATTCACAACGGACGTCTGCTGGAAGAGAGTTTCGGGCATGAGGCCAGGGCGTTGCTGCAACGCGCAGCCGGCGTACATATCATCGCTTGCGGCACCAGCTACCATGCCGGACTGGTGGCGCGCTACTGGATCGAGGAGATCGGGCTACCCTGCTCAGTGGAGATTGCCAGCGAATACCGCTATCGCCGCGTCGTAGTCCTGCCCGGCACCCTGTTCATCACCCTCTCCCAGTCCGGTGAGACGGCCGACACCCTCGCTGCATTGCGTGCCGCAAAGAAAATGGGTTATGTGGGCAGTCTGTGCATCTGTAATGTGGCGGAAAGCTCACTGGTGCGGGAATCCGACGTTACACTGATGACGCGTGCCGGTCCCGAAATCGGAGTAGCTTCCACCAAGGCGTTTACGACACAACTCGTTGCGTTACGATTGTTGAGCCTGGCCCTGGCAAAGCAACGGGGACTGAGTCGCGAGCAAGAGATGGTCCATGTCGATGAGCTGGAGTCACTGCCGCGCCAGGTCGAGGTGGTCTTGCAGCTCAATGAGGCCATCCAGGCTATGGCACAGGCCTTTGGTGAGAAGCAGCATGCATTGTACCTGGGGCGTGGTGCGTTCTACCCGATCGCACTCGAAGGCGCGCTCAAACTTAAGGAAATCTCCTATATTCATGCCGAGGCCTATCCCGCCGGTGAACTCAAGCACGGCCCGTTGGCGCTGGTTGATGCCGACATGCCGGTAATTTGTGCCCTGCCCAAGGGTCCGTTGCTGGAAAAGGTGTTGTCAAATCTCCAGGAAGTGCGCGCGCGTGGTGGCCAACTATTTCTGTTCAGCGACCGTGACGTACACATCGATCTGGATCACTTTGAAAATCTCACTCTCGACGACATTTGTCCCGGCACCGCACCCATCGTCTACAGCATTCCGCTGCAACTGCTTGCGTACCATGTAGCCATGCTCAAGGGGACGGATGTAGATCAGCCGCGTAATCTGGCCAAGTCGGTGACGGTGGAATAGGGTGGTTATGTCGAGCATCTCCGTGTCTCGCATCACGCTATAAGCCGGGCATGAAAAGCGGCTTACCCAGGTGTTATCAATCTACCGGATGGTGTTTTTCCAACCGTTTGCGAAATACGACCATTTCCTTGGCTGCCTGAATATCCCCCCGGGACTGTGCGACCTCGATGCCACAAGTGTAGCTGGCGATGGCACCGATGATGTCACCAGCCTGTGCCTGCGCCTTGCCCAGTAGCTTCCAGGCCGCAGAATAGTTGGCATCGTGCTCAACGGCGCGGGTGAGGTGCGGGACGGCCTTGTCGGGCTCATGCGCATTCAGATAGGCCTGGCCGAGGCCATAGCGCAGCAGGACATTATCCTGCCCGGCCGCGAGCATCTTTTCGAAATTATCAATAACAGACATGGCGAGTGGACCCGACTCCAGGGACGATGAGTGGTGCTGCACAGGTAAAGTGTAACCAGTATAGTCGGATCTGCAAGGTGTGTAGGCGAAGCATAACGTGTAGGGTACGTGATAGGTCGTGAGCCATAATGGGGGTAACTGGTTTTAATCGTCGTGCCAGATAATACGATTCCTGCCTGAGGGCTTGGCCTCATAAGGCCCCTTGTCTGCCCTCTCCAGTAAACGTTCTAGCGCAATGCCGGACTTACGCTTGCATGGTAAATTATGATAACGAAATAGGGCGTTCCCATGAACAGGTAGTAATGCAGCCATCACTCTTGTGGTGTTTATCCTCGCTCAGGGTTTGTGTTTCTGTCCTACGGCCCAAACCGCAGCTTCAACCCTGGAGTGGAAATTCAGTTTCTTGAGCATATGCTTCACATGTACCTTCACCGTGCCTTCGGTGATGTCGAGTTCGCGGGCAATGTGCTTATTACTCTTCCCTGTGGCTATCAGTCGCAGGATACGTTGTTCCTGTTCAGTAAGACCTGCTTCATCGATTGTTTTTGGTCGAGAGTCTTTTCTTAACGCATGGGCGAGTAGCGTTGTTATATTTTCGCTAACGGCAAGTTGCCCGCATGCTGCGGATTCGAGGCTGGTGACGAGATCCTCGGGTTCCATATCCTTGAGTAAATAACCGTCGGCACCGGCGCGAATTGCAGCCACGACATCCTCCGCATGGTTAGAAACCGTGAGCATGATGATGCGGGTGTCGATATCCATGGCCTTCATGGCGCGTAGCGCATCAATGCCGCTCATTTCATTCATGTTGAGATCCAGGAGGACCATATCGGGTTGTAGTCGTCTGACAAGGTCTACTCCCTCTATGCCGGATGAGGCCTCGGCAATAATGGTGAAACTTTTAGACGTTGATATCAATTGTACCACCCCCTTTCGAAACAGTGGGTGATCGTCGACTATCAGAATAGTCAATGGGTCGATGTCATTCATGGGTCAGAGCTGTACCATCCGGTTGGTGGTCGACGGCTTTTTAGATCCTGAACGAAATTGCAATTCAACACGTGTACCGCCGCGCTGCAGACCAACAATGCTGAGTTTTCCGCCAAGACTGCGTGCGCGTTCTTTCATGATAGAAATGCCATAATGGTGTGCTGCATTCGGTTTGTTGGTGATGCCAATGCCATTATCATCCAAGGTCACAATGATGCGTTCATCTGCGCCACATTCTATATTTATATCGGCGTGTGTTGCCTGTGCATGATGCAGGACATTGGCAAGGGCCTCGCGGATAATTTGCAGCACATGAATTTCCTCGTGTGCACTCAAAGAACAACCTGTAAGGTGTACCTGAAGATTAATATCGACCTCCCCCCGGTCGTGGAATTCACGCACGGTTGTATCTAGTGCAGCAACAAGGCCGCCGCCCGATATCTTGAGGCGAAAAGTGGTAAGTAACTCACGTAGTTGGCGATATGCAAGGTTCAGTCCTTCTCGTAGTTCCCCCAGTATCTGGAGTGGTTCCGGAGCAGAATCACTACCTAGAAGCGTTTGCAAACGGCTTACCTGAATTTTCATGTATGACAGGGATTGGGCGAGGGAGTCATGTAGCTCGCGCGCGATCAATGCGCGTTCCTCCAGCAGCGAAAGTTGCCTGGATTCCTCACTGCGCCGTGCAGTACCTATGGCGATACCGATGTGTCTGCACAAGGCTTCGAGCAATTGTATCTGCCAGTCATCAAGGTGTTTTCCGTTCGGAAGTTCAAGCTGCAAAATACCGTATTGTCGCTCCATATCACGCAACGGTAGCGCCAGGATAGGGTGTTCTCCCTGTTCGCCTAAGCGACGTACGCGGGTATTGGTACTTTCCAGACACTGGATGCAATTGGACAGAGTGCATGGGGCGATATCGCCATCAAGATCATGCAGGGTGGAGGCTAGTATATGCGCCTGCCGACCTTCACTGTCAACAAGGCATACCGTGCCGCGACCGGTACCGATAGTATTTTCAATGTCGCGTAGCAATGCAGCATAGGTTCCGGTGGCCACCGGGCCGTTGTGCAGCCGTGAAATGGAGTGGTACAGGAGTTCCAGTGAGCGATTGCTGCGTGCCAGATCAGCAGTTTTTTCTTTGACGCGCACTTCCATGTCCCGATAAAGCCGAGAGAGGTCATCAGTCATTGTGTTGAATGCCTGCCCAAGTCTGCCCAGTTCATCTTCACCGGTATAATGGGTGCGCGCATCAAAATTATTACGCCCGATGCTGGATGCACAGATAAGAAGTTCACGCAGGGGGATCAACACGGCTGTATGCATCAGGTACATGGTGATGAATACGACTATCAATGTCAGCAATAGAGCGATGCCCAGTATAGTACGCAGTAGTGTGATCTTTTGTCCGGTATTGTTGGCAAGACGATTGACCATAATGTTAATAGTGGAGACGAAGATATCTATATGGTTAATCAAAATCCCGTCATTCACATTATTACCAATGAGGCCGGCCTTTATAATCTGTTCTAACTCAGGCTTAAGCTGTAGATACCAGTCACGGTTGACATTCAGGTAAGCTAAATTCATCGCCGAATGTGGATTGCGTGTAAGTGAGTTAGTCAAGCGTGTATCACTGAGCTGGCGCTCGAAATGGGTCATCGCCGTGGTCACGGCCTTCCAGGCCTTGGGTGTCCGTTCCTGTCTGGCAACAAGTACCAAACTGGCAATACGGAAGCTTTGCATGCGTAGCAATCCAGCGTGATCAATGGCTGTACCTCGGCCTTGTACGGTATCGGCAATAATTACTGAACTGACCATTGCCGTTACCGCGAAGAGAGTAATGGCCGCCATGGCTGCACCGATACGCAGCAGTAATGAGCGTTTAAAGAATTTCTGCACTATCCACATACCGATACAACATCAAGGTCGCCTCCTGGCCAGGGAATAAAGGAATACCACTAATGAATCGTAATACGCAGGCATTCAATTCCGTATTAATAAAAACATGTAATATCATCATATTACAAATACATTTAATGCCACTTTGGTGGTATTTATGCATTATTTCTCGCTTGTCGGCCCCCTGGCCAAAACGGCCACGCTTTGTTAGTACTACAACTGGACTCTGCACCATGCATTCACGCGCCAACAGGATACAAGATGGTTGTCCATTTGCCATTCTGGTCCAAACAAAGAGTTATTCTGTTCGCGCGTTTATGCAATGAATAGCGTAAAAATAATTGGAAGCATAAGTTTCCTGCCATACGCTTGATAAAGTACAACTATGTCAAAGTCTTTGGAAGAGATGAGATACCAGCTGAAAGTTTGACCAAAGAGACGGTCCGATTGCAAGGGCTTTGTATGAAACGGGAGCACTGATGTGAGCTACTTGTTTGATCGTATGACATTTTTTACCCGTACCCGCGAATCCTTCTCTTCCGGACATGGGGAGAAGATCGTTGAAGATCGTCAATGGGAACAGACATACCGTAATCGGTGGCGTCACGATAAGATCATCCGTTCCACTCATGGGGTGAACTGTACCGGTAGCTGTAGTTGGAATATTCACGTCAAGGAAGGCTTGGTCGCCTTCGAGATGCAGGCGACCGATTATCCGCGTACGCGCCCCGATATGCCCAATCACGAACCCCGCGGTTGCCAGAGGGGTGCGAGTTTTAGCTGGTATCTCTATAGTCCCCATCGAATTAAATACCCCATGATACGGGGACGGCTCGTCAAGCTCTATCGCGAAGAACGCGCGGGGGGTAAGGACCCTGTTGAAGCATGGGCGGCGATCCAGGCCGATCCAGAAAAGCGTCTTCGCTATACGGCGGTACGTGGCCTGGGCGGATTCGTTCGGTCCAGTTGGTCAGAGGTCACCGAGATCATTGCTGCTGCTAATATTCACACGATTAAGACATATGGACCTGATCGGGTGGTGGGCTTTAGTCCCATTCCCGCTATGTCTATGGTGAGCTTTGCAGCAGGAACCCGATACCTGTCGCTGATTGGTGGAACGACGCTGAGCTTCTACGATTGGTATTGCGATTTGCCGCCGTCCTCACCGCAAACGTGGGGTGAGCAAACCGATGTGCCGGAGGCGGCGGATTGGTGGAACTCAAGCTACATTATCGTTGCTGGCACCAATATCCCAATGACCCGCACTCCTGATGCGCACTTTTACTCAGAGGCGCGCTACAACGGCACCAAGGTAGTGGCCGTTTCGCCCGATTATTCGGAGTACGTAAAATTTGCCGATCTATGGATGCCAGCACGTGTCGGTACCGATGCTGCATTGTTTCTCGCCATGGGTCATGTGATCTTGAAGGAGTTTTTTATTGATCATCAGGAGCCGTATTTTATCGACTATGTACAACGTTTCACTGATTTGCCCATGCTGGTTACGTTGCGCCAAATGGAAGGCGGGAGCTATGCGGAAGACCGTTTTATGCGTGCCTCCGATTTCCCAGAATTTTTGGGAGAGGAGGAGAACCCGGAATGGAAAACGGTAGCCTGGGATGAGATCTCCGGTGATATTGTCTGCCCGGTAGGCTCGATTGGCTACCGCTGGCAGGAGCGGCAGGGACACTGGAATCTGAAGCCGGAGACGGGGAACGGCCGGAAGGTGCGCCTTGCACTATCGACACCAGATGGCAAGGATGAGGTGGTTACTGTCGCCTTTCCTTTCTTCGCCAAGGGCGAGGGGCAGGTTATTGAGCGTCGTGTGGCAGCCCATCGGGTGCGCCTTTCTGATGGCAGTGATGCCCTGGTAGCGACCGCATTTGACCTGCTGATTGCACACTATGGGGTGGAACGCGGCCTTGATGATAAGCAGACCGCACGCAGCTATGACGATGTAGATCATGCGTACACGCCTGCCTGGCAGGAATCCATCACCAGCGTCAAACGTGCAGATGTTATTCGTACAGCACGGGAATTCGCGACCAATGCGGCCAAGACTCAGGGTCGTTCGATGATCATCGTGGGTGCGGGTACCAATCACTGGTACCACAATGACATGAATTATCGATCGATCATGAATCTCGTGCATCTGTGTGGTTGCGTGGGGAAGTCGGGTGGCGGGTGGGCCCACTATGTGGGCCAGGAAAAACTGCGGCCGCAGGCGGGCTGGCAGCCTGTGGCATTCGCACTGGATTGGTGTCGTCCGCCTCGGCAAATGGCCGGCACCAGTTTTTTTTATATGCACACGGATCAGTGGCGGTATGAGAAATTGGATGCTGACAGCCTGCTTTCACCCACGGCGCGCGCGGCATACCGGGGTTACAGTATGGCGGATTATCAGGTTGTGTCAGAGCGCATGGGGTGGCTACCCTCAGCACCACACTTTGACCGCAATCCGTTGGACCTTTATGAGCAGGCACATGCAGCGGGTTGTGACGATTCTGATACGGTAGGTCGCTATATAGCCGAGGAATTACGCGAAGGTCGTCTGCACACAGCTGTGGAAGACGTCGATGCGCCAGAGAACTGGCCGCGTAACCTTTTCGTCTGGCGTGCCAATCTAATTGGTACCAGCGCCAAGGGCCACGAGTACTTCCTCAAGCATCTGCTTGGGGCACAAAATGCCGTATTGGGTCGTGGAGAGGACGGTAAGGCGAGCCAGGAGGTCCGTTGGCGTGAAGAGGCACCCACCGGCAAGCTCGACCTGATGGTGGATATCAACTTCCGACTCAACAGCACGGGTGCGAATGCGGATATCATTCTGCCTACCGCCACGTGGTATGAGAAGTACGACCTCAATACCACGGATATGCATCCCTTCATCCACCCGCTGACACGCGCGGTTGATCCATGTTGGGAGAGTCGCAGTGATTGGCAGATCTTTGGTTCAATCGCTAAGGCGTTTTCTCCACTGGCAGCAAAGCATCTTGGAAAACGCATGGATGTCGTCGCCACACCGTTGTTGCACGATACGCCATCCGAGCTTGGACAGGCTATCGGTGTCAGAGACTGGCGGCGCGGCGAGTGTGATCCGGTACCAGGAAAAACCATGCCGAAGATCACCCTGGTTGAGCGCGACTATGCGCATATCCATGAGCAATACACATCCATCGGACCGTTGCTGCGCAAGCTGGGTAATGGCACCAAGGGTATTTCCTGGGAGACGGGTCAGGAGCTGGACCAGTTGAAAGCGTTGAATCGGACCAATGGTGATTCAGGTCCTGCGGCCGGTTTGCCATCCCTTGCTGATGACATAGGTGTGTGTGAGGCTATTTTAATGCTTGCTCCGGAGACCAATGGCGAGGTTGCACATCGCGCCTGGCGGGCACTGGAGAAAAAGACCGGCCTGTCGCTCACCCACCTTGCCGACGCCCGGCGGGGGGAGAAGCTTCGTTTTCACGACTTGATCCGTCAGCCGCGCAAAATCATTACTTCCCCTACCTGGAGCGGTATCGAGTCTGAAGAAGTGAGTTATGCCGCCGGTTACACCAACATTCACGAGGGGATTCCATTTCGCACATTGACGGGGCGCGCTTCGTTCTACCTTGATCACGAGTGGATGCTGGATTTCGGCGAAGGCTTCTGCCTGTATCGGCCGCCACTGGATCTGCGAGAATTGGAGGGTGCGCCAAGCAGTTTCACAGAACGCCCCCATCTGGTACTGCGCTGGATCACGCCGCACAGCAAATGGGGTATCCACAGTACCTACAATGACAATCTGCGTATGCTCACCCTCTTTCGCGGCGGACCTTACGTCTGGATTTCCGAGGTGGACGCCGCTCAGGTAGGCATTCGGGACAACGACTGGGTTGAGGCCCTCAATACACATGGAGCCACCATGGCGCGGGCAGTGCTCAGCCAGCGCATTCCCCGCGGAGTGGCCATGATGTATCACGCCCAAGAGAAAACCATCAATGTGCCGGGATCACCTACAACCGCGCAAAGGGGGGGCGTACTGAACAGCGTCACCCGAGTGGTGGTCAAACCGACGCACATGATTGGCGGCTACGCGCAGCTCTCCTGGCTCATGAACTACTATGGACCTGTCGGTAGTCAACGTGACACCACGGTAATCGTGCGCAAGGTGCCGGATGATGCCATCGATTGGCTTGAGAAGTCACTTTCGTCAGAACGAGAAGGTATGCCCGATGCCCCTGAAACGGTGCGGTTTTCCAAATAGCGCCACGCAAGGAAACAGTTATGAAAGTACGTGCACAATTTGCTCTGGTATTCAATCTGGACAAGTGTATCGGTTGTCATACATGTACGGTTACGTGTAAAAATTTCTGGACTAACCGCAAGGGTCAGGAGTACGCCTACTGGAACAACGTAGAGTCGAAGCCAGGAATCGGATATCCCAAAAATTGGGAGGACCAGAGTCAGTGGCAAGGTGGCTGGGTAAGGAAGAAGAACGGATCGTTGGTATTGCGACAGGGTGGACGGGCGAAGGAGCTATTGAATATATTTGCCAATCCCAACATGCCGGAAATAGACGATTACTACGAACCCTATACCTTTGACTATGCGCATCTTGTCAAGGCGCCGTTGTCGGAGGCAACCCCTACCGCTCGGCCGGTGTCCCAGCTCGACGGGAAGAAAATGGACAAGATTACCTGGGGTCCCAACTGGGAGGACGATCTGGCGGGCGAGTTTGAGGCGCGCGCGCAGGATAGCAACTTCAAGAATGTAGAAAAGCGTATTTACGCCGAATTCGAGCGCACCTTTCATTTCTATCTGCCACGCATGTGCAATCACTGCCTTAATCCATCGTGCCTCGCGTCTTGTCCATCGGGGGCAATCTACAAGCGTGAAGAAGATGGGTTGGTGCTCATCGACCAGAACCGGTGTCGGGGATGGCGTATGTGTGTTAGCGCCTGTCCCTATAAAAAAGTTTACTTCAACTGGGATTCCGGAAAATCGGAAAAATGCATCGGCTGTTATCCACGAATCGAGTCTGGACTGCCTACGGCCTGCTCCGAGACCTGCGTGGGGCGTATTCGCTACAATGGAATACTGCTCTATGATGCTGACGCCATCCTGGATGCTGCCTCGAAAGAGGATGAAAAGGATCTCTATCAGAGCCAGATGAAGTTGTTTCTTGACCCCAATGATCCGCAAGTCATTGCCCAGGCGCAGCGCGATGGTATTCCTGAGAACTGGATCGACGCCGCGCAACGCTCCCCGATCTACAAATTGGCGATAGACTGGAAACTGGCCTTTCCGCTACATCCGGAGTTTCGTACCCTACCCATGGTGTGGTACGTGCCACCGTTGTCCCCTGTACAAAGTGAAAGCGAGAAAGGCAACCTACCGAATGAGCAGGATGGAATATTACCGGACGTCTCTACCTTGCGCATACCGGTGCAATATCTGGCTAATTTACTGACGGCCGGGGATGAACAACCGGTGATTTCTGCGCTTAGAAAATTACTTGCTGTACGCCTGTATATGCGTTCTCTGCAAGTGGAAGGAGAAGGCGATTCGACGCCGCTTATCGCTGCTGGACTCACCGTGGATCAGGCGGTGGAAATACACCGCTACCTCGCGATCGCTAATTATGAGGACCGTTTCGTCATCCCCACCAGTCACCAGGAGTCTGCACTGGAAGATGCCTATGCCTATCAGGGGCAGGTAGGTTTCAGTTTTGGCAACAGTGCGGGGCAGGGGGTGAGTGAGGTTAGTCTGTTTCCACACCGGCACACGGGTTCGGTCGAAAGGGGTACAGGTTCGGATGTAGAATTCATAAAAGAAAATATACGGATCCGTAAGTCGGAGAAAACATCATGAGTCATTCGCTATTTAAAAGTCCGATTTACCGTGTGCTGTCAGTGTTATTAGATTATCCGGATGAACATTTTCCAGAGATTCTTGATCAGGCAAAGGCGTTTCTCGAGTCCTCAGAGGGGAGCAGTATGGAAGATGCACAGCGGATACTTGATGTAATTGAGTGGATGAATCAGCAGCCGTTGCTTGAGATGCAGCAAACTTACGGCGAAACCTTCGACTTCATGCCAGATCATTCTCTGCATATAACCTACCATTTGTTGGAAGAACAGGACCGGCGGCGCGGTCCGGCGTTGATTAAACTTGCACAGCACTATCGATCCGAAGGGCTGCGCATGGAGCGCCGTGAACTCCCTGACTATCTGCCCGCTATTCTAGAGTATGCCTCCACCATGGAGGCCACTTCAGCGGCAGATTTTCTGTACGAGGCAGACGAAGCATTGGCTGTGCTGGAAAGTAATCTATGCAGTACGGATACGCCCTATTCAGCGCTGGTGAGTGCCATCCGGGACCAATCACGAGCGAATACGACTGAGGCATTGAAAGTGACAGGAGAGGCGTAACCATGAATCTCTTCTTTTTTGGCGTCTACCCTTACGTGGCAGGAACGATTTTCTTGCTGGGTTCGATTCTGCGGTATGAGCGAGACCAGGATGGTTGGGGTAGCTATTCGAGTCAATTACTTGCCTCGAAACGGTACATGCTATGGTCGAGCAACCTGTGGCACATAGGAATAGTGCTATTGTTTCTGGGCCATTTTGTTGGCCTGTTGACACCGGCCTGGCGATGGCTTGGGGTCGGTGTCTTGATGCACGAATGGATAGCCATGGCTGCGGGTGTCATCTTCGGGATCATGGCGATGATCGGTGGAATTCTGCTTCTTCTACGCCGTTACCTGAATTCGCGGGTGCGGGCGAATACCCGTTGGAACGACCTGGTCGTGCTTATTTGGATATTGATCACCCTGATTCTGGGATTGAGTACAGAGTTCATTACGATACCGGCGCTCCTTCATGGCAACACGGCCATCATGTCTGGCCTGGAGGCGTATGTACAAAGTATCGCAACCTTCCGCCCTGATCCGGCACAACTAAATGCGGTTCCCGTGATCTTCAAGATACATATGTTGTTCGGCATGACGGTCTTCCTGATATTTCCGTTTACTCGTTTGGTGCATATCTGGACGGTGCCACTGAACTATTTGCTGCGTCGTCCCCAAATTGTCAGGGCGAGACGCACGGGTTGAACGATCGTAATGCGTTTTATATTTGTCTACGGCGAGTCACACAATAGTTTCTAATAATGATGGGTACATTACTGCGGAAAATAGATCATGAGTCGACCCGACTCCTGCCGGCGTATTTTGCTATGGTTATGGCGACAGGCATAGTATCCATCGCCGTCTATATCCATGGTTTTCATGCCTTTGCGCGGAGTCTGTTCTATCTTAACATAGTGACCTACATCGGACTGTGGATAATGACAGTCATAAGGTTGCTGCGACATATGAGAAATTACATTTCAGACCTCGGTGATCATGTCAGAGGTCCTGGATTTTTTACCGTTATCGTCGGCACCAACACGCTGGGGTCACAGTTTTTCGTGTTGCGGCATGCCTATACGATAGCTCTTGCGTTTTGGGTGTTTGGCGTAGTCCTTTGGCTATTCTATCAGTATTCTATTTTTAGTCTTTTGATGATATCCAAACATAAGCCGTCGCTTGAAAAAGGGATTAATGGGACGTGGTTGATAGCAATCGTTTCCACGGAATCCGTCGCCGTACTCGGCGCGCAGTTGAGTGGCGTATACCCAGATATGCTCCTCATCTCCATGATAATGTATTTCATCGGATGGATGACATACATAGTCATCATCTCAATGATCGATTACCGTCTGTTATTTTTTAATCTGGAACCGGAGGGGATGACAGGGCCGTACTGGATCAATATGGGGGCAACCGCCATTACAACCCTCGCGGGTGCCCTCATATTGATGAGCATACATAGTGTCCATCCATACCCTGTAGATAATGTCTTCAAGCAAATCGGCATTTTTATTCAAGGCGCCACACTGCTTATATGGTCGTATGGTAGTTGGTGGGTACCCTGGTTGTTTATTATGGGTTTTTGGCGTCACTACAATGGAAAGGTAAGGCTTATAAAATATGATCCGGCCTTTTGGGGCGCGGTGTTCCCGATGGGAATGTACACTGTGTGCACATTTATGCTTGTAAAAGCGACCGGATTGACCGAGCTGTCGTTTATTCCAACCTACTTCATATACATCGCAATTGCGGGCTGGCTCTATCAGTTCGCAGGGTTTGCCTTTGTGTTTGTACGTGGCGTTATTTCCTCTGCTGGTGCTGTTTCGGCATAGAATCAGGGTAAAACTCCAGGTTTGGCCTGACACATTATGTGGCCGTTTTTGCTGGTGTTTAATCCTACCAACATGGCGTCTCCGCGCTGCCCCGTTGCTGCGTCTCCCGGTGTGCCATCTTCGCGGTAGAATACGATCTGCAAGTCTGAAAATAATGCTAGAAGTTCATTGGGCGCCAGCAAATAATCGGTGTTGCGTGGTCCCTGCGGGCCGATGTGTTCACGCGTGAAGGTCTGGTAGTACAGGAGACCGCAGGGGCGCAGAGCGGCGCGGATGGCAGGGCACAGGGTGCGCTCCAGAAAGTGGCTGACGACAATGACATCAAACTGGTTTGGCGGTAGATGTTCAGGTTTGAGGTCGTGGACCTCGGTCCGCACGCGCAGGCCGAGCTTATTGGAAAACCCGTTCAGCAGAGCGATAGCAACTGGTGAGAGATCCCACGCACTGACCTCAAGACCGTGATCTGCGAGAAGCAGCGCATTGGCACCGAGACCACAGGCGAGATCAAGGGCCCGCCCTTTGTGGGGCAGCAAGTGCGCGTACTCGGCAAGCACCCGGACAGGGCGCCCCGGTGCTGTGGCGCCCTCGTAGCGGCGATCCCATTTAAGCTGATCGGGCGATGAGGGCGTGGTGTTATCGGTCTGCATATTGCATGCTCAGTTGCGCCAGAATGAGGGTGAGAACAGGACGATGAGGGTAAATATCTCCAGTCGGCCAAGAAGCATGGCGAGTGAGAGCATCCATTTCGCCAACGCGCTGATCGACTGGAAATTATTGGCGACATTACCGAGACCGGGACCCATATTATTCATGCACGTGGCCACGGCCGAGAAGGCCGTGACCTGATCCATACCGTCGGCCATGAGGATGAGCATGATCACGATGTAGACGCCGATATACATGACAAAAAATCCCCACACGCCCTCGATAACCCGATCGGGCATGACGCGTCCATTGATCTTGAGCGGTCGTCTGGCATTGGGATGGACCAGGTGTAACAGTTCCAGCCCCCACTGCTTGAACATCACCAGGAAACGGATCACCTTGATACCACCGGCGGTGGAACCGGCACAGCCACCGATGAAACTGCTGATGAGCAGCAGTACGGGGACAAAGGCGGGCCAGTGTGAGAAGTTCTCGGTAGTAAATCCGGTACTGGTGATCACGGAAATCGTCTGAAAGGCACTGTAGCGCAGGGCGTCCAGGAAGTGCGCGTGGCGGTGTTCCAGTACAAGGACCAGCGTGATGATGGCGATTAGCGTGGCGACAATGATGAGGAATGCACGAATCTCACTGTCGCGCCAGTAGGCCAGCAGACTGCCGTTGCGCAGTGCCATGTAGTGAATGCTGAAGTTCATGGCGCCAAGGAGCATGAAGATATCGGCCACCAGTTCGATCGAGGGACTGTTGAAGTAACCGATACTGGCATCGTGTGTGGAAAAACCACCGGTGGACAGGGTGGCAAAACTGTGGCCGATGGCATCGAACGGTGTCATGCCTGCAATCCAGTAGCCCAGGGCGCACAGCGCGGTCATACCGGCATAGATCGCCCAGAAGCTGCGCGCACCGTGTGTCAGGCGGGGGGTGATCTTGTCGTCCTTGACCGGCCCCGGTGTCTCGGCACGGTAGAGTTGCATGCCGCCGACACCGAGCATCGGCAAAATGGCGACGGCCAGCACGATGATACCCATACCGCCGAACCACTGCAGTTGCTGGCGGTAATACAATATCGAGCGGGGCAGGTGGTCGAGGCCGGTGATGACGGTTGCGCCAGTGGTGGTGAAGGCTGACACTGCTTCGAAAACGGCGTCGGTGTAGTCCAGGTGCGGGCCGAACAGGAAGGGCAGGGCACCGAGCAGACTGAGTACGACCCAGAACATGCCAACGATGAGAAAGCCCTCGCGGGCGCGCAACTCGCGGTGGAAATTGCGTACCGGCAGCCACAATATCAGACCGCTGGCGAGGGTTAGTGCCATGCTCAATATAAAATGCATGTGTTCGCCGTCGTGATACCAGAAGGATACGGCGATAGGCGGCAGCAGCGTGACACTGAAGAGGATGAGAAACAGACCAAGGATACGTTGTATCAACGCCAGCTGCATGAGAGGTGATCCATCTATACCATCTGTATCGGGAGAGGTGGTCGCTCAACGCTTCCAGAACGTCGGGGTCAGCAGTACCAGTAGCGTAAATATCTCAAGTCGTCCCATCAGCATGGCCAGGTTCAATATCCATTTTGCTGCGGTGCTGATGTCGGCGTAATTAACACCGACACCACCCAGTCCGGGACCGAGGTTGTTGAGACAGGCCGCGACGGCAGAAAAGGCCGTGATCTGATCCATGCCGGTAAACATCAGCATCAGCAGCATGATAATGAAAATGGCGACGTAGGCGGCAAAGAACCCCCAGACTGAATCGATGACGCTGCTCGATAGGACCTTCTGGCCCACCTTGATGGGGATGATGGCGTTGGGGTGAATCACGCGCATGACTTCGCGCTTGCCCTGTTTGAGCAGGAGCAGGAAGCGTATTACCTTCATACCACCGCCAGTGGAACCGGCGCAACCACCGATGAAACTGGAAAACAGCAGCATGACCGGGAGAAAACTGGGCCAGGTATGGTACTGGTGAGTGGTGAACCCGGTGGTCGTGCCGATGGACACGGCCTGGAACACACCGTGTAGCAGGGTTTCGCCCGGTTCGCTGAAGACACCTTCATAGTAGAGATAAAACGAGGTAATGGCGGCGACCAGAGTGATGACAGTCAGATAGGTCCTGACCTCGGCGTCGGCAAAGTAATGGCGCAGGCTGAAGTCGCGCCAGGCGATATAGTGCAGGGCAAAGTTGATTCCCGATAGCAGCATGAAGATGATGGCGACGATCTCGACCATGGGCTGGTGGATAAAATAGCCCATGTTGGCGTCGTGCGTGGAAAATCCACCGATGGAAACGGTCGAGAAGCTGTGAGCGATGGCGTCAAAGACACTCATGCCGGCCAGCCAGTAGGACACCGCACAGGCAATGGTCAGGGCCAGATAGATATACCACAGGGCCTTGGCGGTCTCGGTGATTCGGGGTGTGAGTTTGCTGTCCTTCATCGGGCCGGGCGTTTCTGCGCGGTAGAGCTGCATACCGCCGATGCCGAGCATGGGCATGATGGCCACGGCCAGCACGATGATGCCCATGCCACCCAACCATTGCAGTTGCTGGCGGTAGTAGAGTATCGAATGGGGCAATGCCGCGATGTGGGTAATCACCGTGGCGCCGGTCGTGGTCAGACCGGAGACGGACTCGAACATGGCATCGGTGAGCGACATGTGTGGGTTACTGGCGAGCATGAAGGGCAGGGCGCCAAAGGCGCTCAGCACAGCCCAAAACAGCACCACCACGATGAAGCCGTCACGCAGGCGCAACTCCTTGCGTTGGCGGTGCACGGGCAACCACAACACCAGACCGGTGGTCAGTGTGAGGGCGAAGGCCAGCAGAAACGGGTGCAGAGCACCATCGCCATACCACACAGAGACCAGCATGGGTGGCAGCATGCTGGTGCTGAACACCATGAGCAGCATGCCAAGGATGCGTTGGATGGCGCTCAGTTGCACGTCAGCGCCTGGGATAAGCGCGAGGTGGAACGTGGTACCGGGCCGGGTGCGCCCGGGAACAGGGTGCCACGCGGGTCGGGTATACGTATGAGGTGGTGGGCAGGATCATCGGACTCGTCGCGCAGGCGCGTTATTCATGTTAAATGAAGGTAAAGCCGACCTGGAACAGGCGTTCAACCTCGTGGATCCGGTCCTTATCGACGAGGAACAGGATGACATGATCTTCGGCCTCGATGCGCGTGTCATGATGAGCGATGATCACCTCATTGCCGCGCACGATGGCGCCGATCGTGGTCCCGGACGGCAGCTTGATGGCCGCAATGGCACGGCCGACCACCCTGGAGGAGCTGGCATCGCCGTGTGCCACGGCCTCGATGGCCTCGGCTGCACCGCGGCGCAAGGAATGCACCCGCACCACATCACCACGGCGGATGTGAGCGAGCAGGCTGCCAATGGTGGCTTGCTGGGGGGAGATGGCCACATCGATGTCACCCGCCTCGACCAGATCCACATAGGCGGTACGGTTGATCAATGCCATCACCTTGCGTGCTCCCAGGCGCTTGGCCAGCATGGCGGAGAGGATATTGGCCTCGTCGTCGTTGGTCAGCGCGCAGAACACATCGGTGTTTTCGATGTTCTCTTCCAGCAGCAGTTCTTCGTCGGCGGCGTTGCCGAGCAAGACGATGGTCTTGTCCAGCTCCTCGGAGATCCGCGCCGTTCGCGTGGCATTGTGGTCGATGATCTTGACCTGATAGTGGTGTTCCAGGCTCCGCGCCAGGCGACGGCCGATATTGCCGCCACCGGCGAGGATGATGCGCTTGTTCGCTTTGTCGGCCTTGCGCAATTCGCTCATCATGGCGCGTATGTTCTTGCGCGCGGCGATGAAGAAGACCTCATCGTCGGCTTCGATGATCGTGTCGCCCGTGGGCACGATGGCGCTGCCGCGTCGATAGATGGCGGCCACCCGGGTCTGGATACCGGGCATGTGCTCGCGTAGGGCGCGCAGTGCGTGGCCGACCAGCGAGCCGCCGTAGTAGGCCTTGATGCCGACCAGTTGCACCCGACCCTCAGCGAAGTCGAGGACCTGCAGGGCGCCGGGGTGCTGGATAAGGCGCTCGATATGGTCGGTCACCAGTTGTTCGGGGCTGATGATGACATCGACGGGCAGGGCATCCTGGGCAAACAGTGAGGTGTGGGTAGTGTATTCCTGGGCGCGCACGCGGGCGATCTTGGTCGGAGTGTGAAAGAGGGTATAGGCCACCTGACAGGCGATCATGTTGATCTCGTCACTATTAGTGACGGCGATGAGCATATCCGCGTCCTCTGCGCCACCGCGGCGCAGCACATCGGGATAGGAGGCCTCGCCACAACAGGTGCGGATGTCCAGACGGTCCTGCAGGGCGCGCAGGCGTTGTTCCTCGCTGTCGATGATGGTGATATCGTTGGCTTCGTTGGACAGATGCTCCGCCAGAGAGGAACCGACCTGACCGGCGCCAAGGATGATGATTTTCATGGGTGAGCTGACTTCATGGTATGCACAGAGCGGCGCGGGCGTGGTGGGACGATAATAGCAAAAAGTGCCGGGCAGACGTATGCGGTATGGTGGGCGTGCCGTGGGCAGGGAGCGTACAAATGTACATCCTCAATCTGGGTCCAGGCATTTGGGATCGATACCCAGGGCGCGTAGCTTGCGGTAGAGATGGGTGCGCTCGAGTCCAGCCGCCTGGGCCGCCTTGACGACACTGCCGTCGTGCTGGCGCAGTTGGTATGCCAGGTAGTCTTTTTCAAACAGTTCGCGGGCCTCGCGCAGGGGCAGGTCATAATTGCGTGTCGCGGCGATGCCTTGGTCCGGTTGTTCGAAGGTGCCGAGCGCCGCTTCCACCTCCTCAAGGCCAATTTCCGTGCCGGCACCGATGATGAGCAGGCGCTGGACGAGATTCTTGAGTTCGCGCACATTGCCGGGCCAGGTGTAGTTGCGCAGCCGGTTCTGTGCCGCCACGGTGAAGCTGCGATAGGGCAGGGCGTCCACCTCGACGCAGAGATTGACGTAGTGATTGAGCAGGTCAGGGACATCCTCGCGATGTTCAGCCAGGGGAGGGACCCGCACGGGCACGACGTTGAGCTGGTAGTACAGGTCTTTGCGGAATCGGCCTTGTTCGACGCAGTGCACAAGGTTGCTGTGGGTGGCGGCGATGAGGCGCACGGTGATGTGCACTGCGTTGTGGCCGCCAAGACGCTCGAAGGTGGTGCGCTCCAGTGCACTCACCAGTCGTGTCTGGATGTCCGGGCTCATATCGGCAACATCGTAGAGCAACAGGGTCCCGCCACCGGCCTGTTCGAGCAGACCGGCGTGTATCTGTTCACCCTGTTCGGTACCGAACAGGGTGGCGGCGGCGTTGTTGCCGGACAGGGTGCTGACATTGGTCTCGATGTAGGGGCCGTTGTGCCGCGTGCTGCACTGATGCAGGTAGCGGGCCAGGACACGCACGCCCGCGCCGGGCTCGCCCTGAATCAGGACGCAGGAGTCATGGGGTGCAACGCGCTTGATCTGTTCCTTGAGGTGCTGGAATGTCGCGCTGCGACCGACAGGTTCGTTAAGGGGGTAGGACTGACGGCGCAGGCCGAGGTTTTCGCGGGCCAGCTTGTCGGCCTCCAGTGCCCGTGCCACCGTAATCAGCAGCTTGGCTAGTGACAGCGGTTTTTCGATGAAGTCATAGGCGCCGAGGCGAGTGGCCTCCACCGCAGTCTCGACGGTGCCGTGGCCGGACATCATGATCACCGGCATGGCGGGGTCGTTTTCGGCGGACCATTCCTTGAGCAGGGTGATACCGTCCACATCGGGCATCCAGATATCGAGCAGGACCAGGTCCGGGCGCTGGGTGTGGTAGGCCTGCCGGGCCGTGGCGCCATCGAGTGCCACCCGCACCTCATAGCCCTCGTCCTCGAGGATTTCCTGCAACAGTCGACCGATGTCGGGTTCGTCATCGACGACCAGGATGTAGGGTGTGGCGAGTGGCGTGTGGACAAGACCGCTGGTCGTGTTGGCGGTGCGTTTGGAATCAGGCGGCGGCATCATCATCTCCCTTGGGATTGGCCCGGGCCGGTTTCGGCGCCGATGCGCCCGCCCCGGGTACGACACTGAGCACGGGCAGGCGAATTACAATGCAGGCACCGCCGCTGTGGGTGTTCTCCGCCCACAGCATCCCACCGTGTTCCTCGACGATCTTCTTGACGATGGCCAGGCCCAGGCCGGTGCCTTTGGGTTTGGTGGTGACATAGGGCTCGAAGAGTTGGCCGAGCATGCGCTGCGGGATACCGGGCCCGTTGTCCATGACGCGGATATCCACGAAATGGCATGCGCTATCTTCCATACATTGGGTGCAGATCGTCAAGCGCGCACGGTGTTGCGGGTTCATGGCCTCCAGGGCATTTTTGATCAGATTATGCAGTAGCTGGCGCAGGCGCCCGGCATCGGCCTCGACAAAGGGTACTGTGGCGTCGAGCTTGACCAGGAACCGCACCCCCGCGTCCTCGCTGCGGTAGAGATCGAGCACCGCATTGATGGCCTCGTTGAGATTGATGGGCATCAGTTCCAGTTTGGGCATGCGCGCATAGTCGGAAAAGGCCTTGACCATCTCTTTCATCGACTCGACCTGTTGCACGATGGTACGGGTGGAGCGGTCGAGCACCTCGGCATCTTTCGTGTCCATGCGCTCGAGGTACTTGTGGCGCAGCCGTTCGGCTGCGAGCTGGATAGGTGTGAGCGGGTTTTTAATCTCGTGGGCGAGACGGCGGGCGACCTCACCCCAGGCGGCGTCGCGCTGGGCCTGAATCAGTGTGGTGATGTCATCGAAGACAATGATGTGGCCGCTGCCCGCTTCGGCGAGTTCGGGTAGACGGGTGCCGCGACACATCAGCACCTGGCGCCCGCCAGCGCCGAACAGGATGATCTCATCGCGCCATTCCTGCTCGTCGCTGCTCAGGTGCAGGCGCAGGGCATCAATGAAGTGGCGGGTGTGGGGGTGAGCGGTCACGACCCGCTCGAGCTGGGCGCCGAGGTAGGGGGTGAGGTCGAGTCCCAGTATCTGATGGGCGGCGGCATTACTGGTGTGCAGGACCAGATCGCGGTCCAGGGTTAGCACCCCGGAGGACAGGCGCACCAGTACCGCCTCCAGATAGGTACGTTGGGTCTCGGCCTGTTGTTGACTGCGGCGGGCCTCGTTGCGGGCCAGTGCGAGTTTGTGGGTCATCTCGTTGAAGGAGCGCACCAGAAAACCCAACTCATCCTTGCCCGGCAGGGGCAGGCGAGTGTCGTAATCGCCCTCCGCCACCGCACGCGTGCCTTCAACCAGGTCGGTAATGGGTGAAACCAGTCGGCGCGCAGCAAAGAAGGCCGCCACCACAGAGGTGAGGATACTCAGCAGCAGGACCAGGGACAGGGTCAGTGTGAAGCTGTACTTAAGTGGTTTGCGCAGATAGGACAGTTCTTTGTAGCGCGCGAAGGCCGTCTGCACGCTGTTGGCGAGAGTGTTCATGCGATCGGCGATGGGATAGAGCGCCTGGAGGAAACGCACCTCGCCGAGCGGCGTGCCGGGTACGCGGACGACAACGCGCACGTGCAGACCAGAGTCGGGGATCGGATCCAGACCGACATAGTTATTGCCCTGGCGCAATTGCAGCAAGATGGCGTCATCCGGGTGTGAGGGCACGATGCGACCGGTATAGGCACTGCTCGAGGCGATGATGTGACCGTTGGCACTGAACAAGGTCAGCTCATTGGCATCCGACGCCGTGCGTATGTCATTGAGTGCCACCGCCGCGGAGCTGCCGGACAGGTCGACCATGCGTGGTGTCATCTGGCGAGTCTGGCGCAGCAATTCACGCATGCGCACATCCAGTGCGGTCTGGCTCAGCTCCAGAGAGTCATTCAGCGCCTTTTCCACCCGCACATCAAACCAGCTATCGATACCGCGCTGGAGAAAATCGAGGGAGAAGTAATACACTACGCTCACCGGCGTGACTGCCAGGATGATGAACATGATGACCAGGCGGGTGGTCAGGCGCGAGCCGGCAACATGCTGGCGATACTGGATAATCAGGCGGACCAGGTGCTTGGCGATCAGTGCGACCAGCAGAATGATGGCGAGGATGTTAGTCACCAGCAATACCGAGTAGAGCTGGCCGAACAGGGTCGAGTTGTGCGTCGCCTCGGACATCAGATAGAGCGAGGCCAGCAGCAGGACCAGCAGCAGCAGGATCGGTGTGCTGCCGGAGAAGAGGCGTTTTAAGGTTGCAAGGGCCATGTGTACCACGTGCTGGCGAGGCGCCATTGGGAGGAAAGATAGGCCAGCGGGCGTAGCGGTGCGGGCAGTGCCTCAATATCGAGTTCAACGCGCAGTGCACCCCGGTAGGTCGTGCCGTGCTTGAGAAATTTACGATCCAGGATCGGCAGCATGTCGATCTGGCCCAGATCCAGCAACGCCCCACTCAGGGTGGTATAGCTGTGTTGCCCATCGCTATTGAGATTGCGCACGAGGTATTTCTTGGTCAAGGCGTGGTACAGGAGCTGGTAGCGCTGCTCCAGACTGGCGATGGTCTGGTTAAACCACCACCAGCGGTGGCGGGTGACCACGATTTCCATGTTGAGTGTCAGCGGGACGCCATTGTGCAGGGCCTCGAGGACCGCATTCGAGAACCGGTAGTTGATCTCGGCGTTGAGGTGATAGACATTATTTTCGAGCACGGTATCGACATGTTCGATGCGAAATCCCGCTGTTTCGGCCGCTGCGGCCAGTGGCAGCAGACACAGAGCCAGCAGCGCCAGCCAGCGCAGGCATCTGCCCGGCACGCAGGGTGCTTCAGGTCTTGTACAGGCAAGCGTAAAAAAAGCCATCCATTTCATCCTCACCTGGCAGAATCTGGCGCCCCGTTCCTGTCGCCCTGCCCCATGCTCCGGTGATCGGTTGCAGTGAGGCGTTCCCGTACTCGGCGAGAAAGCGGCGGATTTGTACGTGATTTTCCGCCGGCAGGATAGAGCAGGTTGCATAGAGAAGGATACCGCCCGGCTTGAGCAAGGGCCAGAGCGCGGTCAGCATTGCGTGCTGGCGTGTGACCAGGGTCGGAATATCCTCTGCCCGGCGCAGGACCTTGATATCGGGATGACGGCGAATGACACCGATGGCACTACAGGGTGCATCGAGCAGGATACGTTCGAAGGGCCGACCATCCCACCAGGTTTCCGGTCGCGCTGCATCGCCCGTGATGCAGTGCGCCGTCAGGCCCAGGCGAGTCAGATTCTGCGCCACTTGTGCCAGGCGTCGGGCATTGATATCGAGTGCGACCAGTTCGCTCAGCCCGGATTGGCTCTCGAGCAGGTGTGCGCTCTTGCCGCCGGGCGCGGCGCAGGCATCGAGGACACGTTCGCCGGTGCGTGGGGCGAGCAGACCGGCGGCGAGTTGGGCGGCGGCGTCCTGGACCGAGACGGCACCGGTAGTGAATCCTGGCAAGGCATCGACCGCGCAGGGGGTGTCGAGGATGAGGGCATCGGGGGCATGCCGGGCGGGCCGGGCCGGGAGCCCTGCCTGCGTGAGGCGTTGCAGATAGTCCGCACGCGTGCCCTGGCGACGGTTGACGCGCAGCGTCATCGGTGGCGCTTGGTTGGCGGCGCTTGCCACGGCGTGCCAGTCGTCCGGCCAGGCGCTGCGCAGACTATCGAGCAGCCAGGCGGGATGCGCCAGACGGGCGGCATCATTGCTCACGTCCGGCTGATCGAGCTGAGCCTCGCGGGTCTCGCGGCGGCGCAGGAACTGGCGCAGGACCGCGTTGATGAGGCCGCGCGCCCAGGGTTTACCGATCTGTCCGGCTAGCGTCACGCTCTCGGAGACGGCGGCATGATCGGGGATGCGCTGGTGCAGTATCTGGTAGAGGCCGAGCAGGAGTACGGCGCGGACGTCCGTATCACGGGCCTTGAGTCCGCGACTGAGCAGGGGGGCCAGGAGCGCATCGAGCCGTGGATACCAGCGCAGCACCCCGAAGCACAAGTCCTGGAGCAGAGCGCGATCACGCGGTGCGTGCAGTGTGGCCTGCGTGCCCGGTAGGCAGGTGCTCAACGAGCGCCCGTAACGCAGTACTTGTTCCAGAACCTGGACCGCAGCGAAGCGGGGTGAGGGAGCGCTCACGGGCTGTTTGTCGCTCAAACCAGTTGCCTGCCGGGTAGGACAAGGGCGGCATGGCCATTCATAAAGTGATCGACAGGCTGTGCCCGCCCGCCCGAGGTCTGCAGTTCCAGCAGGCGCAGCAGACCGTCGCGGGTGGCGACATCGATCCCCTCGCGTCCGGCGTGTACGATGGTACCCGGTGTGGTGCGGGCGTGTGTCGCGGGAGCCGCGATGGCCTGTGCCCGCCACACGCGTAGCGCCTGCTCGTCGCTGCGCGTGTGGCTCACCGGCCAGGGGTTGAAGGCGCGCACGGCGCGGGCCAGTTCGGTGGCGGTGCGGGTCCAGTCGAGGCGTGCCCCGGCCTTGTCCAGTTTGGCGGCATAGGTGGTCTGGGTCGCGTCCTGCGGTGTCGCCACGGCGGTGCCGGTCGCGACGGTGGCAAGGGTATCGAGCAGGGTTTGGGCACCGAGGTCGGCGAGGGTGTCATGCAGACTGCCGCCAGTGTCGTGCGCGGTGATGGGGCAGTGGACCTGGTGCAGTATCGGTCCAGTATCCAGCCCGGCTTTCATCTGCATGATGCTGATACCGGTCTCGCTATCGCCGGCGAGGATGGCGTGCTGGATGGGTGCGGCCCCGCGCCAGCGTGGCAGCAGGGAGGCATGGATATTCAGGCAACCGAGGCGGGGCAGATCGAGCACGGTGCGCGGCAGGATCAGGCCGTAGGCGACGACCACCATGACATCGGCCTGCCAGTCGGCCAGTGCGGCCTGAACCGCCGGATCGCGCAGTGCCGTGGGCTGGCGCACGGGCAGGCCATGGCGTTGGGCGAGTTGTTTGACCGGGGGGGCGGTGAGCCTACGTCCCCGACCAGCACGGCGATCGGGTTGAGTGTAAACAGCGCAGATCGGGTAGGGACTGTCGAGCAGGGCCGCCAGCGTGGTGGCGGCGAAGTCCGGCGTGCCGGCGAAGAGGATGCGCAGAGGATGGGTCATGGCGATGTGGATGCCTTTAAACGGGCGGGTGAGGCAGGCGCCGGAAACGGCGCAGTGAGAGCGGCGCCTATAGGGTCACGCGCTGCTGGTGTTTGTGCAGCTTCTTGCGGATACGCTGGCGTTTGAGTGATGAGATATAATCGACAAACAGTTTGCCTTCCAGGTGGTCCATTTCATGCTGAATGCACACCGCCAGCAGGCCGTCGGCCTCCAGTTCGAAGGGCTCGCCGTGGCGGTCCAGTGCACGCACCCGAACCTGATCGGCACGCTGTACCTTTTCGTAGAAGCCCGGTATCGACAGGCAGCCCTCCTCCGTTTCCTCGATCCCGTCCTGACTCAGGAGCGCCGGATTGATGAAGACATGGGGCTGGTCCTTGTCCTCGGAGATATCGATTATGATGATACGCTGATGGACATTGACCTGAGTGGCAGCCAGCCCGATGCCTGGCGCATCGTACATGGTCTCGAACATGTCGTCGACCAGCTGGCGCAGGGCCTCGTCTACTTGCTCGACCGGTACGGCATGGGTACGCAGGCGTTCATCGGGATAATGCAATATTTCCAGCTTAGCCATGTGATGTCCGTCAATAATTGTAGTAAAAAAGTAGAAACAGCTGCTAAAGTAATGATATTACTCGTTGCAAAAGTCCGATGACCACTTTGGGCGGTGTGGCGAGGATGGGTTAAACTCAACCAAACTGGCCTTCATTTATAGGGAAGCACATGTTTAAGAATAAACCCTGGATTGCGCACCTCATCCTGTCGCTATCGCTAGGACTCTGGCTGACGGGGTGCGCCAGTCCCGCACCGGCGCCTGAGCCAACGCCCGCACCAGCGCCCGCGGTCGAGCCGACCGTGCCGGCCGTGCCGGAGCCGGTCGCCGTCGTCAAACCCGATTATCCCCAACGCTACGTTGTTGTCAAAGGGGACACGCTGTGGGACATCGCGGCGCGTTTTCTCAAGGATCCCTGGTTGTGGCCGGCAATCTGGCAAATCAATCCCGCGATACACAATCCGCATCTGATCTACCCGGGTGACGTCATCACGTTGCATTTCGTCAATGGTAAACCGGTGTTACAGGTGGAGCGTGGTGCGGTGCTTGTCCCGCGTGGACTCAAGACCGAGATTCTGGCACCCAAGGTGCAGGTCGAGCCCTTATCCAGGGCGATCAACACGATTCCCATGAGTATTATCGGTCCCTACCTGGTACACCCGCATGTGATAACCCGCCAGGAACTGGAGGCGGCACCCTATGTGGTGTCCAGCTATGGGGAACACCTGATCGCCAGTACCGGTAACCGTATCTATGTCCGCGGTATCAAGGACACGGCGGTCGGCGCCTACGACATTGTGCGCCCGGGCCCGGCCTATAAGGATGCCAAGACCGGGGAGGTGCTGGGCTATCAGGCGTTACAGGTGGCCAATGCGCGTGTTATTCACGAGGGGGATCCCGCGACGCTGCAGATTACCCGTGCCCGGCAGGAGGTGCTCATTGGTGACCGCCTGCTACCGGCGGTCCAGGTGCCAACGACCTTCAGCTATTTACCCCGGGCGCCCAAGGCGCACGTCAACGGGCAGATCATTGCGGTGCTCAATGGGGTGTCACAGATAGGCCAGTACGCCATTGTGGTCCTGGACCGAGGTGAACGCGTTGGCCTCAGGGCGGGTAGTGTCCTGGCCATCTACCAGGCCGGTCCGACCGTGCGTGACCCTGTCAGGGGTGGCGAGGTGAAACTACCCGATACCCGTGCCGGCGAGCTCATGGTCTTTCGCAGCTTCAAGCGCCTCAGTTTTGCACTGGTCATGCGCACGACCCGTGCCCTGCACATCGATGATCGGGTCACCAATCCCTGACCCGTTCAGACCCGTGTCCGTGATAACGGTGCCTCCGGGCGCCGTTATCACATCTGGACCGCGTGGCGTTTCGATCTGGCGCGGAGGCAGGATCGGGGATAGGCAAGCGTGGTCTGCTCCCCGTATACTGGGCGTATTACCTAGACCAAACGGATTTGGTGAGAAGCCCCCTCCATGAGCCACGCGATTGACCCCAAACAGGCCCGTTGGTGGCTGGCACTAGTGCGTACGCCGGGTCTCGGCGCTGCCGGTTTGCGTGCATTGCTCGAGCGGATGCCCGAGCCGGAGGCTATTTTTCGCGCCTCGCGCAGCGAATGGCAGGCCGCCGGCCTTGATGCCCGGGCCTGCGAGGCGCTGGCGGCACCGGACTGGGAGGCGCTGGACCCGCGCCTGGAGCAGGATCAGGCCTGGCTCGCGCAGCCCGACGCCCACCTGCTTACCCTCACCGATCCCCGTTACCCGGCGTTGCTCGCCGAGATCCCCGACCCACCGCCGGTGCTGTTCGTGCGTGGCGACCCCGCTGCCCTGAACCATCCGCAGCTGGCGGTGGTGGGTAGTCGCAATCCCACGCCCTCGGGGCACGAGACGGCACGTGACTTTGCCCGCTATCTGGCTGCGGTGGGACTGGGCATCACCAGTGGCCTGGCACTGGGCATCGATGCAATGAGTCACGAGGGTGCCCTGGCCGGCGGCGGGGTCACGGTGGCGGTGGTGGGGACCGGGCTGGATCGAGTGTACCCAGCCCGGCACCGGGATCTGGCCCATCGCATTACCGTTCACGGTGCGCTGGTATCGGAATTCCCGCTCGGGATGCCCCCCCTGCCGGGGAACTTTCCGCGGCGCAATCGCATCATCAGCGGATTGTCTCTGGGTACTCTGGTGGTGGAGGCCGCCCTGCAGAGTGGGTCGTTGATCACTGCTCGCCTGGCAGCGGAACAGGGGCGCGAGGTGTTTGCCATCCCCGGCTCCATCCACAATCCGCTGTCACGGGGTTGCCACGCCCTGATACGCCAGGGTGCCAAACTGGTGGAGACCGGCGGAGATATCATCGAGGAGCTGGGTGCCTTGTACGATTTTGCCGCCACGGCAGTGCCCGGGGACGCGGTGGGTACGCAGATGACCGGCGAGGTAACGGCGGGCCCGGACCTGCTCCCCGGGTTGGATGCGGACTACCAGCGTGTGCTGGCCGGTGTGGATCGTGGCCCAACGCCGGTAGACGTGGTGGTCCAGCGCAGTGGATTGACGCCAGATGCCGTTTGCTCCATGCTGTTGGTACTGGAATTGCATGGCCTGATCGTGTCGACTACGGGTGGATACTACGCGCAGGTCAGTTAAGAGGACCGGTAATGAAAGAGAACATGCTCGACGTGCTGCTTTACCTGTTTGAGCACTATATGAATGATGAAATAGAATTCAGCACGGATGAGGAATCGTTGCGTGAGGAGTTACTGGAGGCCGGTTTTCACCAATCCGAGATCGTCAAGGCCTTCGGTTGGCTTGAAGGACTGGCCAAGATGCAAAATGATCCGCGTCTGCCGTTGCACCTGACCTCCTCGTCGCTGCGTCTCTACACGGGCGAGGAGTGTGAGAAGCTTGACCTTGAGTGTCGTGGTTTTATCCTGTTTCTGGAACAGGCCAATGTGATCGATCATCATGCGCGTGAATTGGTGATCGACCGTGTCATGGCACTGGACAATGACGAGATCGACATCGAACAACTCAAGTGGGTGATCCTTATGGTATTGTTCAACCAGCCAGGCCAGGAAGCGGCCTATGCCTGGATGGAGGATCTGGTATTTGACGAGGCGACGGGTGTGCTGCACTGATTACACCGGTCATGGCTCACACGATGCCCGCCGATCGCGGGCATTGTTTTTAAGACGATAGCAATGGGAAAGAGTCTGGTCATTGTGGAATCGCCGGCCAAGGCGAAGACCATCAAGCGCTACCTGGGCAAGGGCTTCGATGTGCTTGCCTCCTATGGTCACGTGCGCGATTTGCGCCCCAAGGAGGGAGCGGTCGACACCGAGCATGGGTTTCGCATGAAATACGCGCTCATCGAGCGCAATGAAAAACACGTCGATGCCATCGTCAAGGCGCTGAAAAAGGCCGATACCCTCTACCTGGCGACTGATCCGGATCGCGAGGGTGAGGCGATTTCCTGGCACCTGTTCGATATCCTTCGGGAACGCGGCCTGCTCAAGGGTAAGGTGGTGGGCCGGGTCGTGTTCCACGAGGTCACCAAGCGCGCTATCAACGATGCCGTGCAGCACCCGCGCGAATTGTCCCAGGACCTGATCAATGCCCAGCAGGCGCGACGGGCACTGGACTATCTGGTGGGCTTCAATCTCTCGCCCCTGTTGTGGAAGAAGATCCGCCGCGGATTGTCGGCTGGTCGGGTGCAGAGTCCGGCGCTGCGCATGATTGTGGAACGCGAGCAGGAGATAGAGCGCTTCGAGGCGCGTGAATACTGGAGTATCGAGGCGGATCTGAGTCACCAGGGGCAGAAATTCACCGCCAGGCTGACCCAGCTCAAGGGCAAGAAACTCAATCAGTTCTCGGTCACCGGCACTGCGCAGGCGCACGAGATCGAGGCACGCATTCTCAAGGTGGCCGCCGGAAAACTCGGCATCGTCAAGGTTGAGAAGAAAAAGCGCAAGCGTAATCCGGCCGCTCCGTTCACTACCTCGACCCTGCAACAGGAGGCCTCACGCAAACTCGGGTTCACCGCCCGGCGCACCATGCGCACCGCGCAGCAGCTCTATGAGGGCATCGACATCGGTGGTGAGACCGTCGGCCTTATCACTTACATGCGTACCGATTCGGTCAACCTCGCCGCGGAGGCCATCGAGGAGATTCGCGGTTTCATTGCCGAGCGTTTCGGCAAGGACCAGGTGCCGGCGCAGCCGTGCCACTACAAGACCAAGGCCAAAAATGCCCAGGAGGCACACGAGGCGGTGCGCCCGACCTCGGTATTGCGCGAGCCGGAGGCGCTCAAGGCACGCCTGAGTCGCGATCAGTTGCGCCTCTATGGTCTCGTGTGGAAGCGCACGCTTTCCTGCCAGATGATCCATGCTACCCTCGACACGGTGGCGGTCGATCTTTCACCGGGTAATGATGACCTCTTTCGCGCCACCGGCTCCACACTGGTCGACCCCGGTTTTATGGCGGTCTACCAGGAAAGCGTGGATGATGCCAAGGTTGAGGAGGACGATAACCGCATGTTGCCGCCCATGAAGGAGGATGAGCAGGTGGCGCTGAACACGATCCGGCCCGAACAGCACTTCACCGAACCGCCACCGCGCTACACCGAGGCGAGTCTGGTCAAGACGCTGGAAGAGCACGGCATCGGTCGGCCCTCGACCTATGCCAGCATCATTTCCACGCTACAGGATCGCGAGTACGTCGAGCTTGAAAAGCGCCGGTTTACACCCACCGATGTGGGGCGCATCGTCAACAAGTTCCTCACCGAGCATTTCACTCGCTATGTGGACTACGACTTCACCGCACGCCTGGAGGACGAACTCGACGAGATATCCCGCGGCGAGAAGGACTGGGTGCCGGTCATGCGCGCATTCTGGGACCCGTTCAAGACTCTAGTCGATGATAAGGAGAAAAATGTCGACCGCAAGGATGTTACCCACGAGGCCATCGACGAGACCTGTCCGAAATGCGCCGGCCCGTTGTCCATTCGCCTGGGGCGACGTGGGCGGTTCATCGGCTGTAACAACTATCCCGAGTGCGATTACACCCGCAATCTTGGCGAGGACAGTGCTGCCGAGCCCGAGGTGGTCGAGGGTCGCAACTGTCCCGAGTGCGACTCACCACTCATCATTCGTCACGGGCGCTATGGAAAATTTATTGGTTGCAGCGGCTATCCTGATTGCAAATACATAGAACCGCTGGAAAAGCCCGAAGACACCGGCGTTATGTGCCCGGAGTGTGGCAAGGGCGCCATGCTCAAGCGCAAGTCACGTTACGGCAAGATCTTCTACTCGTGCGCCACTTACCCGACGTGCCGCTATGCGGTGTGGAACCCGCCGATCGACGAGTCTTGCCCGTCCTGCGGCTGGCCAATGCTGATGTTGAAGACCACCAAGCGCCGGGGTATGGAAAAGGTCTGCCCGCAAAAGGAATGCAAATTCGCCGAAGCCGTCGAGACGGAAGACGACGTGGAGGGCGATGACGCCTGAGCCGCCCCGGTGGCGTGTCAGCGTTGCCGGTTTGAGTAGACCTGAACGCGTGCCCAACCTGACAGGATAGGTATATGCAGAAAACCATCATCGTCAATGATCGCCTCGTGTGGGTTGAGATCAGCGCCGCGGCCGCGCGAGCGGTGGCCGCGCGCGTGGCCCGCGAAGGGAAGACATTGAGCGTCGAGATGGAATTGTTGTTCAGTTGTCTGATCCGCAAGCAGGTGCGTTTCCTCGAGCAGGCGCCGGCGGGTGATGTGCAGATCGTGCCGGGGCTGTCGGCGCATTTTCGCCCGGTGATGACACGGGCGTGCAGCGTGAGCGAAGGTGGCACGGCGCCGCCGCTGACGGATTTTCCCATCACAAAAGTCCGGGCCTATGTCCCGCACTGGTTGAATATCGACTATCGGCGCGGTGCCTGGCACGGGGAGTTTGGTTATCGGTGAACACACCCGGTTCACCCTGCGGCCCGTTGGTGGTGCACCGTGGCGGCGTGGTGGCGGCGGTGCGCAGTCTGCGCGCCGGTGGGGTCATCGCTTATCCTACCGAGGCGGTGTACGGTCTGGGCTGTGATCCGGATCAACCCGTGGCGCTGGCGCGTTTGTTGTCTATCAAACAGCGTTCGGCAGACAAGGGGTTTATCCTGATTGCCGCCGATGAGGGTCAGCTTGCCCGCTACGTGGATTTGAGTGATGCTCCCATGGCTGCGCGGGTGCGAGCGACCTGGCCCGGACCGGTGACCTGGCTGTTGCCCGCCCGCCCGGGGGTATCCACGCTGCTGCGCGGTGCGCACACACGCCTAGCCGTGCGGATCACGGCCCACCCATTGGCCGCAAGGTTGTGCCGCGCCTTCGGTGGTGCGCTGGTTTCCACCAGCGCCAACATCCAGGGCCAGTCGGCCCTGCACGATGGCGATGCAGTGGTGGCTGCTTTTGGTGAGGCCGTGGACTTTACCGTCGAGGGGGCGGTGGGTGGGCAGGCGCGGCCCAGTGCGATCCGCGATGCTGTTACCGGCGCACTCGTGCGCCCGGGTTGAGACCACGGCCATCTTGATCCCCCGGCGCAGGACCTGAACGTATGCAAGGATCGGAACAACCCCCGCATGCACCGGTGGATCTGCCGGCGGTGAAGGCCTATCTGCTGGGCCTGCAGGAGCGCATCTGCGATGCACTGGCGAGCGAGGACGGCGGTGCGGCTTTTCAGGAAGAGAGCTGGACGCGCGAGCAGGGTGGTGGCGGGCGCTCCCGCGTGCTGGTCGAGGGGCGGGTGTTCGAGCAGGCCGGCATCAATTTCTCCCATGTGTATGGACCGGGTCTGCCGGCCTCGGCCACGGCGCATCGCCCCGACCTGACCGGGCGCAGCTTCCAGGCTCTGGGTGTCTCCTTGGTCATCCATCCACGCAATCCCTACGTGCCGACCTCGCATGCCAACGTCCGGTTTTTCATCGCCGAGAAACCGGGCAGTGATCCGGTCTGGTGGTTTGGCGGTGGGTTCGACCTCACCCCGTACTATGGCGAGGAAGACGATGTCGTGCATTGGCACCGCACGGCACGGGCGGCGTGTGCGCCCTTCGGCGAGGCGCTCTATGCACGCTACAAACAAGGGTGCGACGAGTATTTTTTCATCACGCACCGCAATGAACCGCGTGGTGTTGGCGGATTGTTTTTCGATGATCTCAACGCGGGTGGCTTTGCCCGTAACTTCGCCTTCATGCAAAGCATCGGTGATCACTACCTGCCGGCCTACCTGCCTATCGTTCAGCGCCGCCGTGAGACACCCTACGGGGAGCGTGAGCGTGATTTTCAGCTCTACCGGCGGGGGCGCTACGTTGAATTCAATCTCGTCTACGACCGTGGCACGCTGTTCGGACTGCAATCCGGCGGGCGTACCGAGTCCGTCCTCATGTCACTGCCACCGCTGGTGAAGTGGCGCTACAACTGGTCACCTGCGCCTGGCACGCCCGAGGCGCGGCTCTACGATGTCTTTCTCAAACCACGTGACTGGCTGGGTGCCTGAGCACCTGCCAGTTCGCACCTCAATGTATCCGGCGTGGTGTGCATGAGCGCTCAGGCGATGGGTGCTGGCAGAGGGGGTAAGGGCGTCGGGTTCGACGTCTGGTGCGCAGGGCAGGCGTTCCGGCGACTGATGCATACGCTTGATCCAGGTGACACGAAAGTCGAAACAGGTCGCTCCGGCTGCATCCCAGTCGTTGGAGGAATGAAACAGGATGCGCTCGACGGTGGTGTGGACATCGAGCCGGGTGTCGCTGGCCTCAAGATCGGTGAAGAGGGGAGGTAGTCATGGTAGAGACGGAGGCCTCAACGTGGGGAATGGGGTGGGGCGGGCTGTCGTGGCCCGCCCGCACGAATGGCGCCAGCGCACAGGTCGCCCTCGATACCGCCGCGTAACCACAAGCGTAGACGGGCGATGCGCGCACGCATGAGTGCGAGATTGAGTCGGGCGGTGCAGGTCGGGGCGTAGGCGGTAGTAGCGTAGTCCGTCTCGCCCGCGTGCGGATAGACGGCGGCGAACTCGGCATCACGATAGCGTGTCCATGCGCGCTGAGCGGCACGCAGACGGGCCTGTTGGTGCGGATCATCACGGTATTTTGCCAGTACGGCCTGAAAGAGGGCCTGGAGTTTGCTGCGGGTGCTGCGGGCGGAATCCTGACTACAGGTGTTGATGTCGTACTGGGTCTGGGACCGGGCGTAGCAGGCCTGCATGCGGGCGGTGGTGGCCGCAGCGGCGGGCAGGAACAGGAGACCGGACAGGCACAGCAGTAATCGGAGGGAGAAGGAGCATGGCGTGGTGTGTGGGGCAGTCATTGAAAGTGTGTCATCGCGTCCAGTGGATGGTGAGGATACGTCCAGAAATCCTTAACCGCATATAAGCCTATCCTGACTATAGCGACGTGGACAGTATACCCATTGCCATGACACCGTGTTACCGACGGTACGAGCCAATATGATGACCCCCTCCTTTGCCGATCATTTCTCGGGCCATGCGGCAGACTATGCACGGTTTCGTCCGGCGTATCCCGAGACCCTGGCGCGTTACCTGAGCGATCTGGCACCCTCGCGAACGAGGGCGTGGGAGTGCGGCTGTGGCAACGGCCAGCTCTCAGGCCAGCTGGCCGCGTATTTCACCGAAATCATGGCCACCGATGCCAGCACCGCGCAGATGGACGCCTATCACACGTTTCAGCGGGTGTTGAGCACGGCATGGGGCCCCGGCACCTGCCGTCGGCGCATCCAGTGGCCGTTGTCCTTACGACTTGGACGCGTGATGGCGACGAACCCCTGAGTGCCACAGTCGCCGGGGAAGTATCACACTGAAAAATACGCCATGTCTTTTTACCCCGTCAGGCCTGTTCTGTTCGCTGGCCTCGGAGTACGGTGTATTCATGTTTCCGGCTGCCAGCACGCACGACGATGTTAGCTGGCATTGATGTATGTCATGGTCGCGTGACGGCTGTCCGGTACGCTATTCTACATAGCATTTGAGATCGGCGGAGGAGGATTGATGATGCGAGTATACCTGTTTTTGTGTGGACTGGCCCTGTGGAGTCTGGCGCTGCTTGCGGTAGCCGCCCCGGATGGGCGACAACTCTACCAGCGCAACTGCGCAGCCTGTCATGGGGTGAACGGCAAGGGTGGCGTGGGTGTACCGCTGGCTCTGCCGGATTTTCAGTACCAGATACCGGACAGCTACCTGACCAAAACCATCCGCCTGGGGCGCCCGGGGCGGGTGATGCCGGCGTTTACCCGTCTCAGTGATGCCGAAGTGGCGGCCATTGTCAGATTCATTCGCACCTGGGCGCCGGGACGGGCGTACGGCCTCAGTGCGGCGCCCATCCCGGGCAATCGGGTCCGTGGCAAACGGCTCTACGCACAATACTGTGCCTCCTGTCATGGTGCCAACGGTGAGGGTGGCAAGGGCACGGGGGTGACCTTTTCGCGGCCACGCAACCTGCCCATCATGCCCCCGGCGCTGAACAACGCCGGTTTCCTCGCTGCGGCGACCGATCAGATGATCAAGGCGACGCTGATGAACGGGCGCGAGGGGACACCGATGGTGTCTTTTCTTAAAAAAGGCCTGAGCGAACACGATATCGACGATATCGTTAGTTACGTGCGCTCCTTCAAGCCGCGTCCCCGCGCCACGATGGCGCAGGACCACGCGCCGGCGACCTTGATCTATGACTCGCCCTACGACATGAAGACCACGATTGCCAACATCAAGAATGCGATTATCGGTGCCAATTTCCGCCTCATCCGCATCCAGTATCTTGATCAGGGGCTGGTACCCAAGGGTCAGGAAAACAAGCATGAGGTGATCGTGTATTTCTGTAACTTCAATTTTCTCGATAAGGCATTGGCCATCGACCCGAGGGTGGGTCTGTTCCTGCCGTGTCGGCTAACGGTGGTGGAGCGCAAGGGGAAGGTGCAGGTGTTGTCCATTAACCCCCTGCGCCTGAGTGCCTTGTTTAACAATGAAGAGCTCGACAAACTCTGCCAGCACATGCACGATGTCTACCAGTCCATCCTTGAGGGGGCTACGCTATGAAACGCTATCTTCTTGCTGGATTGGCAGGTTGCCTGCTCGTACTGACAGCGTTGCCCATCAGTGCCGCACAATTGTTGATGGTACGCTCCACCCAGGCGTTTCCCGAGGCCATGCTGAGCCTGCAGACGAGTCTGGACCAACACGGTTATACGGTCTCGCGGGTGCAACGGGTAGATGTCGGTTTGTCCAAGGCTGGTTACAAGACGGGCAAATACCGGGTGGTGTTCTTTGGCAAACCGAAGGAGATCGAGCGCCTTGCCGCACACTACCCCGACCTGATCCCCTATCTGCCATTGAAGATCGCCATCTTTGCCGAGGGGAATAACACCTTGCTGGTGGCGAGCAACCCGCTCATGTTGCAGCATTTCTTTCATTACCCGGCACTGGCGCCCACGTTTCATCGCTGGGCGCGTGATATACGCTCCGTGCTCGATGAGGTGCGCAGCGCCCAATAAGGCGTCACGGGTGAGGCTGGGGGGCAGGTCTGCGTGTCAGCGGGCACGCAGTAGCTCGGTATTGAGTTCGTCCTCGACGGTCTTTTTGTAATTGAGAAAATAGATGGTCTGCGCCTCCCGCCCATCCTCGCCAAACACACTGCGCGGCAGATCCACATCGGTAAGATAGATGGGGTAGTTCAGATGACTGCTGCGCCGGGCAAGGACGTATTGCGCCACGGCACGGTATTGTGCCTCGCCATATTCCAGGTAGGAAAATTCCGCATCATCGCAATACAGCGTCAGGCGGGTCTCGTTGCCGATGGCCTGTAGTTCGAAATAGTCCGTGCCGGGAACATAGGGATTGCATTCCTGCCGGCGAAAGCGCCAGTCGCCGCCCTGGCGCAGGATGCGGTGATATTCCACGATGTAGTCGGTGTCGGGCAGGCCGCACTCGCGAGCGAGCAGGTTGAGCCGGTTGCGCACGGCCTCGAAGAAGCGCTCGAACTGGGTGAGCAGGGTAGAGGCATCATGAAACGGCTGGTGCTGGTGATACAGCGAACCGCGCTCATCGAGCACGAAGATCTCGGCCTCATCGTTCACGACCTGATAGTAGAACTGCACCTTGCCCGTGCGATTGCGCGCATACAGGTGTGGCAGCACACTGTCTTCGAGAGTCTGGGCGTCAAATAGCATCGGGCTGAAACGGGGCTGGGGCGTAGAGAGGTACAGCAACAGACTGCTATAGGAGGGGATACGCTGGTAGCCCAGGGTGTCATTGTGCAGGCGCAGGATATAGTATTCACGCTCTACGCCGACAAGGTAACGCGTATCCGGTAAGCGGTTGGCATCGTAGTAACAGTCGAGCACATCCTCGAACAGAGAGGCTACGCGCCGCGCTATGGTGCCACCGCGACCGCTGGAAAAGCTGTTTGCGACGATGGGGGGCGGGCGGTGCCCACTTGAGGGTGGCGACCAGCGCAGGTAGTCGCTGATACAGTCCATCAGACCCTCGACGCCGGTGTAGCGGAAGGTGAGTACCTCCTGCCAACTGGTGACAATGAGTTGATCGAGGGTCAGGGCCAGATTCTCGAACAGGCCGCCATACTTGAGTGCGTCGGTGCGTGCGCTGGTCAGGTGGTGACCGCGGCGTGTATAGGCCGCGAACGGATCGGTGCCGACATTGATATAGGTGGCGATGGCGGCAATTCGCGCCGGGCAGGCCAGGTCGGTCATGTCCGTGAGTTCGAGCACCTCAGTGGGGAAGGTGTGCTGCATGTGGTCGACCAGCGCGCGCGCCTCGCGCAGGGTGATATCGCTGTCCGGGGTGAACAGGGCAATGACCGTACTGGCCTCGACGATGCGGTTAAAAAAACACCAGGCCAGCAGTTCGAGCAGACCATGCGCCCGTTTGAGTGGCGCATTGACGCCGAGTTCTTCCGGTGGCACGACGCCGCTGAACACCATCCAGGCGCAGAGGCCATCACTGTCGGTGTGCTGATGGATGCTCAGGTGAGTTTCGTGCAGGCTGCGGGTGATGCCGCGGATAATAATCTCGATCTTGCCGGTCTTGCGCTCGAAGGCAGCGTAGAGTTTGCGCCCGAGCATATTGAGATCGGACGGTCTGAGAAACGCTGGCGCATCAGCATGTTGGCGCACGAACCGAGACAGGTAACGGTAGCTGCGGGTGAACTCCGTCACCAGCTCGCGCCGTGCCTCACTGACCCGGCGCACCTTCCAGGCTGGGCGTGCGTCGAGCATCATCAGCCGGGAATGGCTCCAGCCCCAGCCGCGCACCAGGGTGCCCAGCGCCTCGCGGCGCCAGTCACTGCTGCGAGGATTGTCCGGTGCGCCCAGTGGCGCGTTGACCTTGAAGTACAGGCAGCGGCGAGCCAGGTCCAGGCGCTCTTTTTCATGGCGTCCCTGGAGGTATTCCTCGACCTTGCGCATCATTGCCAGGTACGGATCGAGCGCTGTCAGCGCAGTTTCGCCCTGATAGATGGCGTGCTTGAAGCGCAGGCTCAACAAGTCGATCTGTGGATGTTCGCTGGCATAGACCTCCATGAGCTGGATCTTCAACACGGCCTTGTACGGTGAGTCGATGCCCTTGTAGAGCAGCCACAGGGAGGCGGCGTAGAATTCCCCGCGGGTAATGCCTGCTGGACTACCGAAATCGATATGCTCCCGGGCATGGACGAAGCGCCGGCGCTTAATCTCGGCGGCATAGTCGTCATAGTGGTTCTCCTGTTCGGGTGGTACCAGCCACCACAGCGGATAACGACCGGCCAGCAACAGGCTGGTGCGATAGAACTCATCGAGCAGCAGGTGGTGTTGCATGCTGCCGCTGCTTTCGTGGGTCAGGGTGCCGTGTTCACCACGCCGGAATTGTGCGGCATCGACCAGGAAGATGTGCAGGTCCAGCGCTTGCTCCCGGGCCCAGGACTCGATGCGATCGGCCTTCGTACGCAATATATCCTGGCGTTGTACGCTCAGGCCGCCGTCGTAGCAGGCCCACACGTCCAGGTCGCTGCCCTCGGCATAGGCGATGGTGCCGGTGCTACCCATCAGATACAGTGCCTGGATATCGAAGACCCGGTAGCTGCGCTTTTTATAGGCGAAGCTCTTCGACAGAGTCTTGGCCGCGCGCAGGGCGGCCTGGCTGGGCGAATAGTCGGGAATACCGGCCGGCGCCTGCTTGGAGACAAACCCCGGCAACAGCGGGTGATTGGTATGGAACAGCAGGGGCAACAGGTCGAGGACATCGCGATGGTGCCAGTGCAACGCCTCCAGGGTGCGTTGCAACCGCGCGCGGTTGACACCCAAGAAGCGCTGTTTGATGGCCTTGAAGTCGGGTTCGTCGGCCCGGGTCGATCTGGACAGCGGATTGGTCATATTGCCAGCATATCGGCCGCTGGCGGGAAAACTTCATTTTTCCCTGCCCTGTAGGCAGAGCGGCGAATCCATGTAAAATGACCGCAACAGACTGACCGGAGAGCCCGTGCCCGCCATGATAAAACCTGCCATGCCCACCACCGATATGTTTGCCGCGATGCTGGACGACGCCCCCGTGGGTGCATTGGTATATGCCGCAGACGGGACAATCACCTGGGCCAATGCGACGCTTGCCGCGATGCTGGACAGCCCGTTTGAGGACTGGTGCGCTCAGCCGCGGGAGGCATTGGCGCATCCTTGGTTGCGGGGCCTGTTTGATCGTGCCGAGTTCATCCATGTGCCAGCGACAGAAGCGCGCGAGGCGCGCTGGTTCCATGGCCGCTACCATGTGCTGGAGGGCGGTGGCTGGATTGGCCATATACTGGATTTCACCGAGATCAAGGCCCTGGTCGAGGAGCGCGACAGTTACAAACAAAAATTCGAGGCCGTCAATACCATCGATACGGTGACCAGTTTGCTCAATCACCGGGGCGTGTTTCAGGCGCTGGAACCGCAGGTCTCGCGCAGTCGCCGCTATGGCAATGCACTGGCAGTGGTCATTTTGCGCCTGGGCATGGCGGAGGCGTTCGAGCACCGCTTCGATCCGGGCGTGCGCACCGCGATCCTGATCGCCTTCACCCAGTTGCTCAATGATCAGACGCGCTGGGCCGATTTCACCGGTCGCCTGGAGGGGGCCGAGTTCATGCTCGTTTTGCCCGAAACGGGGGAAGGCGATGCCCATGCTCTGGTGAGCAAGATCCGTGAGCGTATGTGTGGCCTTTCCCTGCCCGCAGAGGTGGGAATCGACACATTGCCAGCGCTGTGTGTGGGGGTTGCGGAATGGAAAAAAGGCGATGATTCCGGCATGCTTATCCGTCGTGCCCGCGAGAATCTGGAGTGCCAGGCCTGAATGGGCTGGCGTCGACAGCGTAACCCGGGTGGGGGGAATGCGGTGGCATCTCGGTGAGCAACCATTCGCAATGTGGGCATAGTCGATGAGCGCCCGACAAGCCCCTGATAGGGAGGGTACAGGCATGTCGTCAGCGTCTTCGACACCGTGCTGGTGGCATGGCTTCCCGGCGCTTCGAGACGTCGAAGATCCGCAGTGGCGCGCAGTGATGAGTCAGGCGCATGTGCTTAGCATCCCGGCGGGGACATTTGTGTTTCGCGCAGGCGACGCCTGCCATAATTATCTGTTCATGCTCGACGGCTCGCTGCGCGTTGAGAAGATCGGCGAGAACGGGCGCGAGATCGTACTCTACCGCGTTGGGCCCGGTGAGACCTGTTTGCTCACGACCAGTTGCCTCATCGCCAAGACACCCTATCCGGCGGAGGGCGTCACCGAAACCGATGCGCGTGCGGCGGCGCTCACGGGGAGTCAGTTTCAGGAGGCCCTCGCCATCAACGCCGCCTTTCGCACATTCGTGTTCGCCTCCTTCGGTGCGCGTTTGATTGAACTGATGTTGCTGGTGGATGCAATCGCCTTCGGACACGGTGACGTGCGCCTGGCACGTCGGCTGCTCGAATGGGGTGGCGCCTCGGGGGAGGTTGCCGTGACGCATCAGCAACTGGCCGCCGAACTCGGCACTGCGCGCGAGGTGATTTCCCGGTTGCTCAAGGATTTCGAGCATCGGGGCTACCTGCGCCTGGGACGCGGGCGCATCGTGATCACCGACTACGAAGGGCTGCAAGCGCGCGCGAAGGCTCTGTGACTTCCTCACAGACAGGCGCGTGTCATCATGATGTACTGCCACCTTGTTTTAAATCGATGGAGAGAGTGTCATGAGTAAAAATGTTGGTGTCGTGGATCGCGCGGTGCGTATCATCGTGGGGCTGGGTATCCTGAGCCTTGTCTTCATCGGGCCGCACACCCCCTGGGGATATCTTGGCCTGTTGCCGATCGCCACCGGTTTGATCGGCTGGTGTCCGGCCTACCTGCCGTTTGGCATCAAGACCTGCCGGGTAAAGTAAATCCTTGCCGGTAGAGCCTGTTCGCGCCCGCCGGGCGGGGCGAAGAGGATGGGCCTTTTTCAGCACTACCCGTTGTGTCCTGTGCGCAAGGTGACCTCCCGGTGTGGGTCGCCTTGTGTCAGCAACCACGATAGCGCGGTGCACTTATGGCAGGTGCGGGTCGCGTTCAGTGCGTCTCTGCGACCAGCCAGTCATAACTGAAACACCCGTCCCGTTTTGCCAGTTGGTGTGCCAATGCCGGCCCGGTCTGTTTGAGGATGGCGTCGAGCTGCCAGGGCGGATTGATCACCACCATACCGCTGCCATACATCCCCTCGCCCCGGGCAGGGCGCAGATGCAACTCGCAGCGCAGTACCGGGACGTTGCATGCAGCCTGGAGGTCGGCCAGCAAGGCGCGATGGCGCGCGGCGGGTAGCAGGGGGTACCAGAGGGCGTAGGTGGCGTGACGGGCGCGTTGTACGGCGCGCAGCAATTGTGTGGGGGCCTGGTGGTACTCGTCCTTGTCCTCGTAACTGGGGTCGATCAGCACCAGCAGGCGGGGTGTGCGGGCCGGTACGAAGGCACCTAGGGCTTCATAAGCGTCGCGGCGATGGACGGCCACGCGCAGGTCAGTGGCAACACACTGTTTGAGCGCGCGGTGCTCGCCCGGATGGGCCTCGATGAGGATGAGGCGGTCCTGGGGGCGCAGCAGGTGTTGTGCGATGAGGGGCGAGCCGGGGTAGCGGCGCAGTGTGGTCGCTGGATTGAAGGCGTGGACGATGTCGAGATAGGGGTCGAGTGCGTCGCGAGTGCGTTTGTCGGCGCTGTCCTGTGCAGCGTTAACGGTATTGTGGTTCGGGCCTTCCCGTTTTACGGGCATCGGGCCGGTGTCGCTCGGCGTCCACAGTCGGGCAATGCCGGAGGTGTATTCACCGGTCCTGGTCGCTGCGGCACTGCCCAGATCATAGTCACCCCGCCCGGCATGGGTGTCGAGATAGGACAGCGCGGTTGTCTTCTTTGTCGCGTGTAGAAGCAGCAGGGACAGAATCCAGTGTTTGTGCACATCGGCAAAATTTCCGGCATGAAAGCTGTGCAGGTAGCTCAACATGGCAGGGACAAGGGTGCTCGGGTGTGTGCGGTGTGAGGCCGGAAATACACGTCGGATCAGGCTCAGGCAGGAGATTGGCGTTTCAGGATGCGGACATCGCGGGCACCGGTATTGCCCAGCCGATAGGCGTGGCGAGTGGCCTCGTCGGCACAACAGTGCAACAGAATGAGCGTGTCGCCATCGAGGATGTATTGATGCAGTGCCTCGATGTCTTCGTGCGGCAGCCCGGCATGGTGCAGGGCCTGAGCAAGCTGGGTGAGTGCCGCGGCACCGGCCATGACACCGCCCGTCAGAGTGGCGCCTGCGATTGCACCGGTCAGGGCCTCGATGATGGGGCCAGCAGCCACCAGGGGGCCTATACCCGGCAATACGAACAGGCCGGCAGCACCGGCGAGAAGCCCCCACACGGCACCCCAGAAGGCACCGTGCTCGCCCCACACCTTCATTCGCTCGCCACGCGTGTTATAGACGACGCCGATGGGATCATCGCCCATCCCGCTGGCGCGGCGCAGCAGGGAAATCTGGTCCATGGGGAAGCCCTGGGCGATGAGTTGCTCCACGCAACGCACAGCGGCATCGTCGTGCTCGAACACGGCAGCGACGAAACTGTCGTGGGTCGTGGTGAAAGAAGGGGTCGGTGTCATAGCGGCTCTCGTTGTCTCAGGGGTTTCCAACAATAGGTGGACAAATAGTGCGTCAGTCCGGCTCGTATTCCGTCGCCCGACGTGCGTCACCCCGTACCCGCTCCACCGGGTAGCGCTGTTCGTTGATGGCGATCTTGTCGCGGGTGGCCTGGAGCAGGTCGATGTCGAGGCGGTCGGCGCAGCGCACGGTGTAGATGAGGATGTCGGCGAGTTCCAGCGCGACCTCGCGCTGCTTACCGGCATCGAGTTGCATGCTCTGCGCCTGGGTAAGCCACTGAAAGTGTTCGACCAGTTCGGCCGCCTCGGCAATCAGGGCCATGGACAGGTTCTTGGGTGAGTGAAACTGCTCCCAGTCCCGCACGGCGGCGAATTCACGCAGGCGTCGGGTCAGTGTCTCCAGGCCGTCCGGCATGTCTCCCCCGTATCTGCTGGCGCCGTATCAAACGTTATGACCATGTTCGTTACTGTGTCTCTGCCAATCGGGCCTGTGCCCGTTGCACGGCGGCGCGTACCTGTTCGGGGGCGGTGCCGCCAACGTGGTTACGCGCAGCGACCGAGCCCTCCAGGCTGAGTACGTCGAAGACGTCAGGGCCGATCGTGGCGGAGAATCCCTGCAGGGTATCGAGTGACATCTCGGCGAGGTCCTGGCCGGTATCGATGCCATGGCGCACGGCCTTGCCGACGACTTCATGGGCATCGCGAAAGGCCACGCCCTGGCGCACCAGATAGTCGGCCAGATCGGTGGCGGTGGAAAAACCGCGACGGGCGGCCTCACGCATGGCCTCGGGTCGGACTTCGATCTGTGCCATCATGTCGGCGTAGACCTTGAGACTGCCACGCAGGGTGTCGACGGTATCGAACAACGGTTCCTTGTCCTCCTGGTTGTCCTTGTTGTAGGCCAGTGGCTGGCCCTTCATGAGGGTGAGCAGACCCATGAGGTGGCCGAACACGCGGGCGCTCTTGCCGCGTACGAGTTCGGGTACGTCGGGGTTTTTTTTCTGCGGCATGATGGATGAGCCGGTGCAGAAGTTGTCACCGAGGTCGATGAAGTCGAACTGTGCCGAGGCCCACAGGATCAGTTCCTCGGAGAAGCGCGAGAGGTGCATCATGAGGATGGCGGCGGTGGCGGCGAATTCGATGGCAAAATCGCGATCGGAGACGGCGTCGAGTGAGTTCTCGCACAGTGCGTCGAAACCCAGTTCGCGGCGGGTGAAGTCACGGTCGATGGGATAACTGGTACCGGCCAGTGCGGCGGCCCCGAGGGGGATGACGTTGATGCGCTTGCGACAGTCGGCCAGCCGGTCGCGGTCGCGGTCGAGCATCTCGAACCAGGCGAGCATGTGGTGGCCGAAGGTCACCGGCTGCGCGGTTTGCAGGTGAGTGAATCCGGGCATGATGGTCTGCGCCTCGCGCTCGGCCAGTTCGACCAGTGCGGTTTGCAGGCGCCGGAGTTCAGCGGCGATGGCGTCGACTTCATCGCGCAGGTAGAGACGGATATCGGTGGCAACCTGGTCGTTGCGTGAGCGCCCGGTGTGCAGCTTCTTGCCGGTGATACCGATGCGCTCAGTGAGCTGCGCCTCGATGTTCATGTGCACGTCTTCGAGCGCGATGGACCAGGCAAAATCACCGCGCTCAATGTCCAGGCGGATGCACTCCAGACCCTCGACGATGGTCCGGGTCTCGGCCTCGGTGAGGACGCCGGCGTGGGCCAGCATGTGGGCATGGGCGATGGAGCCGGCGATGTCCTGGCGGTACATGCGCTGGTCGAAGCTGACCGAAGCGGTGAAGGCCTCGACAAAGGCGTCGGTGGCGGCGGTGAAGCGTCCGGCCCAGAGCTTGTCGGGGGGGTGACGGGGTGTGTCCTGGCTCATGAAAGGCCCTGTGCATGTCGGTGGGGTAGACGCTGCAGTATAGACGATCTGGGGAGTGGGCCGAGAGTCTGCGTCGTGTCCAGGATACACCGGGTTCGGGATGGGTTGAATGCGCTGTGACGCAGGCCTCTCGTCCTGGTACGGTAGATAGGCTATGGTGAGGGACCGTCTGCAACCTTCGGCCTTGGTGTGGCGCAAAACACGCATTCAGATCGTGAACTCCTGCGCCGGGATACAGGTGATGGTTTTTTCCTGCCCGATTTCTGCGGCATACGGATGGTCTTCGCGGTGGTCATCATCGCGGAGTTGTTGTCTTTCGCGCTGGCGCTGGCGCCCCTGCAGGTCCCGGCCGGTGAGCGCTGGCGTGAACTGGGGCTGATCTCGTTATTTGTGCAGTGGGCGGCACTGAGCAGCAGTGCCACGTTGTGCCTGATGCGGCCCCTTTTGCGCCGGCGCACCGCCGTTGTTGCCGCCCTGCTCAGTTACCTGCTCATGTTGCTCGTGCTGGGTGCCGTGACCGAGGGGGCATTCTGGCTTCTGCAAGGCGCCGGGGCGGGGCATACGGCGCACTGGCATGGTCAGTTCATGATCCGCAACCTGGCCATGGGGGCGATCATCGATGCCCTGGTCCTGCGCTATTTTTATGTCCAGCACCAGTGGCGGCGCAATGTGCGTGCCGAATCGCAGGCGCGCCTCCAGGCCCTGCAATCACGTATCCGGCCGCATTTTTTATTCAACAGCATGAACACGATTGCCAGCCTTACCCGCTCGCAGCCCAAGGAGGCGGAGGAGGCGGTGGAGAATCTGGCCGATCTGTTTCGTATGAGCCTGGGCGATGCACACCAGTGCATCACCCTGGGAGAGGAGCTGGCGCTGTGCCGGGGTTATCTCCATATCGAGGCCCTGCGGCTTGGTGAACGACTGGCCGTGCGCTGGGACCTCGAGGCGCTGCCGGAGACGGCATTGATACCGCCGCTGACCCTGCAACCCCTGCTGGAAAACGCCATCTACCATGGTATCGAACCGCGTACCGAGGGCGGGACGGTGAGCATCATCGGCCGTTATGCACATGAGCGGCTGACGTTCACTATCGATAATCCTTTGCCCGATATCGGTGCGGTCCCGCGTAATGGCAATCGCATGGCGTTGGCCAATATCCGCGAACGGCTGATGGCGCACTATGGGCGCCAGGCCGGTGTCGAGATGGGTGAACATGGCGCGCAGGAGGCGCGGTATTTCCGTGTCCGCCTGCACCTGCCTTGTGTCACGGAGGCGCGCGATGCGCATTCTGATCGCGGATGATGAGGCCCTAGCACGTCGTCGTCTGCGTGCCCTGGTCGATGAGTTGCAGGCCGGTGACGTGGTGGGCGAGGCGGCCAATGGCCACGAGGCCCTGGCGCAGGCCGAACGACTCGGCCCGGATGTGTTGTTGCTCGACATCCGTATGCCCGGCATGGATGGCCTGGAGGCAGCGGGCCACTTGGCTAAACTGGTGCAGCCGCCAGCGGTGATCTTTACCACCGCCTACGGGGACTATGCCCTGGCGGCCTTTGAAGCCCGTGCCGTGGATTATCTGCTCAAGCCCATCCGCAAGGAACGCCTGGCGCAAGCGCTGGGCAATGCCCGGCGCCTGACGCGACCCCAGCTCACAGCCTTGGAGCAGGAAGACGTCGGTGCGCATGCACGCACTCATCTCAGCGCACGCGTGAAGGGCACCATCCGGCTTATCCCTGTGGAGACGGTGTGGTATTTCCAAGCTGAACAGAAATACGTCACTGTGTGCCATCGTGATGGTGAGGTCTTGATCGAGGAATCGCTCAGGGCGCTGGAGGAGGAGTTTGGTGCACGTTTCGTGCGCGTTCATCGCAACGCCTTGGTCGCACGCGCGGCCCTGGAGGCCCTGGAGCGCGACGGGCTAGGTCGCCTGCGGATAAAATTGCGTGGACGGGAACAGCGCCTGGAGGTCAGCCGCCGCCATGCGGCCGTGTTGCGACGTATCATGAAAGGTTGAGCCTGGACTCAGCCTGCTGCGGCCAAGGAGGGGCGGTCGCGGGGGGGGCCAGGATAACCAGGGGCTCAGAGTTGTGCGGGGGGCATGCCAGTGCGCAGGTGTACCAAGGATTCGTCGATGGCGTGATCGAGATCGCCACCATAGAAATCCGCATTGGTGATGCCCACCAGCCGGTGTGCCAGGGGGCGGCCCTGCGCATCGACGAAAATCACGGTCGGGGTGACGAAGACGTTGTAGCGGCGAACGAGGGCACCGATCGGGATGGATGTGCCATTGAAGTCACGCACGGTGCCGTCGGTATCGATCATCACATGACGGATGAGCACCTTGTGGGTGTAATCACCGCTGATCAGCATGGGCTTGATGAAGTCTTCATCGAGTAGACGACAATAGGTGCACGCCGATGCACTGAATACCAGCATCAGTGGCAGATGCCGGGCCTGTGACAGCCGTGCGGTGGTCTGCAGATTGGTGGTGGCCTTGATGTGGACCCGTGTAACTTCGCCGGCGCGGGTCGGTGTGATCGACAGCGCTGACATCAGGATGAGCAGAGTCAAAAATCGTGTGTACATTAAGTACTTCCCCGGCATGGCCGCTACGCTTCTTGATGGTATTATACGGTCCTTACGCCCGGGACATAAGTCCTAATTGAATTTTCTGATAGATACTGTTGTCTGAATTTATGGCGTGATGGCGCCCGACAGGTTAAGCGCCCTTGCCCCGCGACCCGAGACCCGCATCCTCCATGCCTGAAAACACCCTGCACATTGCGACCCGTAAGAGCCCGCTCGCCCTATGGCAAGCCGAGTATGTCCGTGAGCACCTGCGGGCATTGCACCCCGGTCTGGCGGTGGAACTGGTGGCCCTGACTACCCAGGGTGACAAGACCCTCGATACGCCTCTGGCCAAGGTCGGCGGTAAGGGGCTGTTTGTCAAAGAGCTGGAACAGGGGTTGCTCGCAGGCACGGCCGACATCGCCGTGCACTCGATGAAGGATGTACCGGTGGCATTGCCCGAGGGCCTGCACCTGGAGGTGATCTGTCCGCGTGAAGACCCACGTGATGCTTTTGTCTCACACCACTTCGACAATCTGGAGGCGTTGGCACCGGGTGCGCGGATCGGCACCTCCAGCCTGCGCCGGCAGTGTCAGGTACGCGCCCTGCGCCCGGATCTGGAGGTGCTCGACCTGCGGGGGAATGTCGGCACCCGCCTGGAGAAGTTGGACCGGGGCGGGTATGACGTGATCCTCCTGGCCGCCGCAGGGCTCAAGCGCCTGGGGCTGGAGGCGCGTATTCGCCAGCCCTTGTCGCCGGACATCTGTCTGCCGGCTATTGGTCAGGGTGCGGTGGGTATCGAGTGCCGGGTCGACGATGCCTGGGTCAATGCCCTGATCGCCCCTCTCAACGACGCCGTGACCGGGCAGCGCATCGCGGCCGAGCGGGCGCTGAATGCGCGCCTGCAAGGTGGCTGCCAGGTGCCGATCGCCGGTTATGCGGAGATTGACCACGGCGTCATTCTGCTCAAGGGCTTGGTGGGGCGGGTAGATGGCAGTGAAATCGTGCGCGGTGTCATCAGTGGCCGCCCGGAGGATGCCGAGGAGCTGGGTGTGGTCTTGGCCGAGGATCTGCTCGCGCGCGGTGCCGGTGATATCCTGGACGCCTTCTACAGTGAAATGCCAACGCCATGAGCGAGACACCCGTGAGCGCTGCATCCGGGCATGGTGCCCCCGCCCGTGACCCGGGTGGACTGGATGGGCTCAGTGTGATGGTGACCCGCCCGGTGCACCAGGCCGAGCCGCTGTGTCGGCTCATCACGGCGGCCGGTGGCACCCCGGTCCGGTTTCCGGTGCTGGAGATACTCGATCCCACAGACAGCATCGCGCTGTGTGCCACGATCGATCGCCTGGCGCAGTTCGACATGGTCATTTTTATCAGTCCCAATGCCGTCAACAAGGCCATGAACCTTATTGGTGCTCGCCTCGGCGGCCTGCCCGCCGGGTTGACGGTGGCCGCGGTTGGCAAGAGCAGTGCCAAGGAACTGCGCAACATTATCGGGCGTGAGCCGGATATCTATCCGCAAAAGAGATTCAACAGTGAGGCGCTGCTGGCCATGGACGAGATGCACGCGGTCAGTGGCAAGCGTATTGTCATCGTTCGCGGTGATGGTGGGCGGGAATACCTGGGTGACACCCTCATCGCACGCGGTGCTACGGTGGACTACGCTAACGCCTATCGGCGCGGCCGACCCAAGGCCGATGTCGGCAAGCTGCAGCGTGTCTGGGCTCGCGGTGGCATCGATGTGATTACCGTGACCAGCGCTGAAGGGCTGCGTAATCTCTTCGACATGGTGGGTAAACTGGCCCGGCACTGGTTACGCAAGACCCCACTGGTGGTGGTCAATGCACGGTTGGTGGCGTTGGCGCATGAGCTGGGTTTCAAGCTGGACCCCATAGTGGCCGATGAGGCCAGTGATGAGGCCATGGTCGCTGCCATCAGGCGTTGGTATCGATTCCAGAGCACAACATGACCTGAGGAGACGGCGTGAGCGAGAAGTCCCAAGACGACAGGCACGAACCGGGCGCATCCCCGGTCCGGGGGTCGGCCGACGCTCAGTCTGGCCGCAAGTCCGCTGGAGGCCGTGAGGCCGCCAAGGGTGGTGTGGCATCGAGGCTGGCCACGGGGAACAAGCAAGGCACAGGTGTTCCGCGCCGTCGCTCGCTCATCCTGGCGCTGATCGTGGTGTTGCTGGTCGTGGCTGGTGCCGCCGGAGGGGGGGCATGGTGGCTCTGGCAGCGTTTGCAGCTTAGCGAGCAGGCAGCGCGTTCGCAGCACCAGCAGTTGGAGGGTGCGCTGATCGCGTTGGGTCGTCGCCAGCAGGCTGATCAGCAGCAACAGGCTGTACAGCTCCAGGCCCTGCGCACCCGGGAGGAGGCCGACCGGGTCGCGTTGCAGGCCCTGCGAGCGCAGCAGGGCCGTGGTCGGAGGGCCTGGCAGGTGGCCGAGGCCGAATATCTGGTCCGTATCGCCAGCAACCGCCTGCAACTCGAGCGCGATGTTGGCACCGCATTGAGTGCATTGGGGTCGGCTGACGTGCTGCTGCACGCAACGGGCGATCCCGCCCTGCTCGGCGCCCGCAAGGCCCTGGCCGGGGATATCCAGGCCCTGCGCTCCACGCCCCGCCCGGATGTGCCTGGGATGTCGATGGCCATCAGCGGCGTGGTCGGGGTGATCGACACCCTGCCGCTGACCGGCGTAACCTCCTTCCCAGGGACGAATGGGCAGAGCCGAGGCGCGCAGTCTGCCGTGTTGACCCACGGCACCGGTTGGCGCGGGATGGCGCAAAGGGTGTGGGATACGCTCAAGACGCTGGTGGTGATCCGTCGCCATACCCGGGCGGTGCGCCCGCTCCTCCCGCCCGAACAGCGCTATTTTCTCACCGGCAACCTGCATCTGATCCTGGAGCAGGCGCGCCTGGCCCTGCTCAATGAGGATAATGTCGATTTTCACCGGCGCCTGGTAGTCGCCAGGACATGGATCGGGACGTATTTCGATACCGAGGCCCCAGCCACCCGCGGGGTACTGGAAACGCTCGCAGATCTGCAAAAACACGATATCCGCCCGGCACTGCCAAGTGTCGCCAATGCCCTCAAGGCGATTGAGCGCTACCGTGCTGCCCACCGTGCTGGGGCCGGTGGGCGCACACCGGGTTCCTCGCAGTCTGATCGCAGCACAGACAGGTCGCAGGGGACGCGCCCATCATGAAGCTGCTCATCTATGCCTTTATCGTCCTGTTTGTCGCCGTCAGCCTGGCGCTGCTTGCCCAGCAGGACCCCGGTTATGTGCTGATCGCCCGCGGCCAGACGACGGTCGAGACTAGTCTGTCGCTGTTTCTGATCTTGTTGGTGGGCGGTTTTGTGCTGATGTACTTCGCCCTGCGCATCGTGGTCCGCGCCTGGGGTTTGCCCCGGCGCCTGCAACGCTGGCGCCAAGTGCGACGCTGGCGCCGGGCACGTCAGTTGACCAACCAGGGGCTCATCGAGCTGGCAGAGGGTGATTGGGCCGAGGCGGAAAAGCGCCTCAGCCGCAGTGCCCCCAATAGCGAAATGCCACTCATCAATTACCTGTCTGCTGCCCGGGCCGCCCAGAAGCTCAGCGCCCCCGAGCGCCGCGATCACTATCTCTCGCTGGCCCACCGCAGCATGGCTGGAACCGATACGGCGGTAGCGCTGACCCAGGCCGAATTGCAACTCACGCATGGTCAGCTGGAGCAGGCGTTGGCCACCCTGATGCACCTGCGTGCCAGCGTGCCAGCGCATCCCTACGTACTGTACCTGCTGATGCGGCTCTACGAGCGCTTGAAGAGCTGGGGCGATCTGGTGGACTTGTTGCCGGCCCTGCGCAAACATCAGGCGGTTGATGGGGCAACGCTGGATCAGCTCACGCGTACCGTACATCGCGAAACACTGACACTGGCCGCACGCAGCGGTAATGCCGCACGTTTAGATGAGGTTTGGGAGACGTTGTCACGCGAGCTGCGCCGTGATCCGCTCCTGGTCGAGGACTACGCTCGGGATCTACTCCGCGTGGGCCAGCCGGCGCGCGCCGAAGCCGTGCTGCGCGAGACCCTCAAGCGCCAGTGGTGCGAACCACTCGTGTATCTGTATGGCCTGAGCGAGAGTGCGGATACCGGCAAGCAACTGAGCCAGGCCGAGCAGTGGTTGAAGGAGCATGGACGCAGTGCCGAACTACTGCTGACACTCGGACGGCTGTGTGTACGCCACAAACTGTGGGGTAAGGCGCGAACCTATTTCGAGGCCAGTCTGGGCGTCGAACCGCGCCCGGAGACCTACCGCGAGCTGGGTACTTTGCTGGATCGGCTGGGCGAGGAGGCTGCCGCCGTGGAGTATTGCCGTAAGGGTCTGGCCCTGGCGGTACAGGAGTGCCTGTGCGATGCGTTGTTACCCGTGCACGATGAGGGCCTGGTCGACCCGGAGTCTAGTGCGCAGGGGACTCAGTCGTTGGCATACTCGAAGGCGTCGGAGAAGTAGCCACCGGGATCAAGGCCGCGGGCGAGAAAGGCAGTGCGGGCGGCCTGCACCATGGCTGGCGGTCCGCTGGCATAGACCTCGAAGGCACTCAGATCGGCATAGTCGTCGAGGACCGCCTCATGCACATACCCCGTACGGCCCGTCCAGTCATCGTCGGGTGCGATCTGAGACAACACCGGGGTGTAGCGAATATGCGTATGTTGCTGCGCCCAGCCGTGGGCGAGGGCGTCGAGATAGAGATCACCCGGACCGCGTGTCCCCCAGTACAGGTGCATGGGACGCTGTATGCCGTCGGCGATGGCATGTTCGATCATGGCCTTGATGGGTGCGAAACCGGTGCCGCCTGCGATGAAGAGGATCGGTCGCTCCGAGTCCTCGCGCAAAAAGAAGGTGCCCAGTGGACCTTCGAGGCGCAGGATGGCCTTTTCCTTCATGGTAGTGAACACATCGCCGGTGAACCGTCCGCCCTCGATATGGCGGATGTGCAATTCCAGGAGGGCATCGTCGTGCGGTGCGTTGGCCAGCGAAAAGCTGCGTCGTCGACCGTCGCGCAGCAGGAAGTCGATATACTGTCCGGCCAGAAATTGTAGGCGTTCGGTGGCTGGCAGTTTGAGGGACAGGCGCATCACGTCGTGATTAAGACGCGCCATTGCGGCCACCCGACAGGGCAGGATCTTGACCGGGATATCTTTCGCTGCGCCGATCTCGCGCACCTCGATGGTGATATCCGAGCGCGGAATGGCCGAACAGAACAGGGCTTGACCGCGCTTGATGTCGTCCTCACTGAGTGCACAGGGGCGCTTCGCTCCATAATCGACCTCACCCTCTAGCAGGGTGCCCATACAGTTGCCGCAGGCACCGTTACGGCAGCCATAGGGCAAGGCAAAACCCTGGCGCAATGCGGCATCGAGCACGCTTTCGTCGGGCTCAACGTCAAACTGATGCCCACTGGGCTGGATATGTACAGTGAAACTCATGATGAGCCTTTATCTACCGGCAGAAGGCCGGGAATTATCGCGTAATCACCGCAGGAGATAAACCCGTGCATCATGTGGTCATCATTGGATGTGGCGATATCGGCCAGCGTGTGGCGCGCCAGTGGCTGCAACGCGGGGTACAGGTATCGGCACTGGTGCGTTCGACCCGTCAGGCACAGGTGCTCTCGGCACAGGGTATCACGCCGGTCACGGGCGATCTCGATCGTCCGCAGGCGTTGCCTGCCCTCGATCTCGCCGGGACGCTGCTGTACTACTTTGCGCCGCCGCCATCGCACGGTCGGCGCGATGAGCGGGTGCGGGGTTTCGTCAGCAGTCGCCGTGTGCGGCACGCGCCGGCCCGGGTCGTGTGTATCAGCACCTCCGGGGTATACGGTGATCACCAGGGTGCGCGGGTCACCGAACAGACCCCCCCCGCACCGCATACCGAACGCGCCCAGCGTCGCCTCGACGCCGAACAGACCTTGGGAGAATGGTGTCAGGCGCAGGGGGTGTCGTTCAGCGTGTTGCGTGTCGGTGGCATCTATGGACCGGGGCGGTTGCCGGTGGCGCGTCTGCGCCGGGGCGCACCGGTGTTGCGTGCCGATCAGGCGCTGCCGACCAACCGCATCCACGCTGAGGACCTGGCAAATGTGTGTGTGGCTGCGGGGGAAGCAGGGCGTGCGGCCGGGGTCTACAACGTGTGTGATGGCCAACCCAGCACCATGACCGAGTATTTTTTTGGTGTCGCCGATGCCCTGGGCCTGCCCCGGCCGCCGGAAATCGACCGGGAACAGGCACGGGAGATAATGAGCATGGACATGCTGTCCTACCTTGATGAGTCACGCCGCATGGACAATCGGCGCATGTGTGAAGAACTGGGTATCACCCTGCGCTATCCTGATCTCGCCAGCGGGCTTGCGGCCTGTCTGGATGAACATCCTTCAGTCCATTCAGACTGAAGGATGTATCGGCAGTTGTCAGCAAAATCTCAAAAAATCGGTCAATTAACATGGCCAGGTGAGAGTTGATACTTTATTGATTACTGGTTTTTGTCAGGTGGGCGTATACAGATCGCAATAACCCATCGGGCTGATCCGCCCCTGCACGAGCTGGCAGCGTCCCCCCGCCATCATGCCAGTTCTACCCATCATTCCCATCATCCCGCGACCTGCGGTGCCGCCATGGGGTATGAAGTATTTACACATACCACACATCTTCATGCCTTTGGGGTGGTCCTGGTAGTGAACGGAGGCCTGGGTTGTTTTTTTCTGTGTTTCCGCGCTGGCTGTGGACAGGCTCAACAATGGCGCTACTACCAATGCTGTGCTCAGTAGCGTCGCTTTTTTAAGCCACACACGCCGTGAAATCGGTTGCGTTTTATCCATGATGATCATCCTCATACAACTATGCCGTGACACCAATCCCATCAGGTCTGGCACGCGTATACGCCCGCGTTGCGCGTCTTGCGCAGGATATACACTGAACCTCGCTTCAGAGTCAAGGGGAATTCAGATGTCCATGTCGTACCGCAACGATAGGTAGACGCCGATCGTCATTCGTTAAAACGTACCTCAGTAATCAGTGGGCAGTATAAACCGAAACCAACGTTGTTGGTTGACGGTCAGTGACAAATCCACCAGAGTGACGGCCTTGTCCCGATTGGCGTAGTAACTTGCCAGGGTACTCTTGCCGCAGCCACACGTGGCATTGAGTGTCATGATCGTGCGCATCATCAGGCTCTCTTGTTATTATCGTTCGAACGGTTGCCCCAGCCTGGAGAGTTCCACGCCAAACGGATTACACTGGTTCGTACCTTACAGTAACTACCAGACTCATCCCGTCGTGTCCAATGCCGTCCGGAACCTCGCCTGGCTGTCTGTGGTCGAAAATACGGGGTGTCATGTTGTGTGGCGTAGCGGCTCCTGTGGTGCGATATTCACTGCCCACAGGTGTCCTGACATCAGGGAGGTGTACCAAGATGATTATCCGGATAAAACGCATCTACGACCCGCCAGCAGCCAGCGATGGCAAGCGCATCCTGGTCGATCGCCTCTGGCCGCGCGGGCTTTCAAAAGCCGCTGCGCATATCGACCTCTGGGCGAAGGACGTCGCCCCATCCAGTGAACTGCGTCGCTGGTATGGTCACACACCGGAAAAATGGGATGAGTTCAAGTCGCGTTATTTTGCCGAACTGCACAGCCAGCACGATGCGCTTGGTGCATTACGTGACTACATCGGCAAAGATAGCGCCACCCTTCTGTTCGGCGCAAAAGAAACGAAGCTGAATAATGCCGCTGCGCTCAAGGTGTATATGGGACGCTGTGCCAAGCGGGGCGGATAAACGGGTGTCCGGCTCTGATACCAAGGTGTTACTGCAACGGGGGGAAAATGCAGGGCCAGGCCTTGCGTTTCACATTGGGTGTATGAACCCATGTTAGGCGCAATGCCTGACCCTGCGGGTCATGGTGAGAAGTCCTGCCTTATGCGGACATGACCTTTTTGCCTGCCACCTCATTTAACAGTGCAGCAAAGGCGGTATAACCTGCACATAAGGCGGCAATGATGCCGCAAATTCCGCCGATCAACATGAACGTGTGGTTGGGAGCGGTCGTTGCCATCCAATGGGCTATCGCTACAAAGATCAACATCAAGGTGGTGAAACCAAGGGCAAAATGTAACATCACCCATTTTTTGGCCGTGATGGAACCCAGGAAGGTCAATAGTGCGAAAAACGCCCAAAACAGAAAGTACCAGCCGAGAAAAGGCAGTGCGGGACCCGCCGCCCAGGGTGAACCCTTGGCGATGGGGGCGATGCCAACGACGTAGGTAAAGGCCCAGAAAAAGATCCCCCACCCCACAAACGCAACACCGCCAAAGGTTTGGCCGCGCAGGAAATCAATGATTCCGGCAATACCTATCCCCACCGCGCCAACGATGATAATCCCCATGATCATATCGCTTGGAGGAAAGATGTGCGCCACAATAAAACTCAAGGAAATAAGTGCGATTGCATATGAAATTAACCCCAACGCAGTGGGGTCGCCTAAAACCAGTACTATTTTTCCAGGGGTGTTCGTATCGTCAGACATTACATATTCCTCCTTAGATGGCAGATTTAATTATATTTTCGTCATGTTATTACTGTCGCTGTCTATCAGTAATCATAAAGGCAACGTTTACATTAATAGTAAGGCGGTGATGGGGTGTCAATAGACATTAACTTTAAACTAACGATTTATCCTGAATCCCGGCAAAATAAATAGACAGCGGCACCGTTATGTTGCGTATCGATAGTGATTGCTATTGGGAGACGGATGTTATTAGTGCTTGCTTATATGTTTGAAAAGACACTGCATGCACAGTAGCAGAGGGCGCTTGCGGGTTTGCCTGACAACCGTATAGGGGTCCCTATCTTTAGTGGGTGTGTCGTTATAATCCCAGTTCATCCCAGATCGCATCGATGCGTTGTTTGACCTCAGTGCTCATGTTGATGGGGCGGCCCCATTGACGAGTGGTCTCACCGGGCCATTTGTGGGTGGCATCGAAGCCGATCTTGCCACCGAGGCCGGCCACGGGTGAGGCGAAGTCGAGGTAGTCAATGGGGGTGTGTTCCACCAAGGTGGTGTCGCGCACTGGGTCCATGCGCGTGGTCATTGCCCAGATGACATCGTTCCAGTCGCGCACGTTGATGTCCTCGTCAGTGATGATCACAAACTTGGTGTACATGAACTGGCGCAGGAAGGACCATACACCGAACATCACGCGCTTGGCGTGCCCGGGGTATTGTTTCTTCATACTCACCACCGCCATGCGGTAGGAACACCCCTCGGGTGGCAGGTAGAAATCGACGATCTCCGGGAATTGCTTGCGCAAGATGGGCACAAAGACCTCGTTGAGTGCCATGCCCAGGATGGATGGTTCGTCCGGTGGTCGCCCGGTATAGGTGCTGTGGTAGATGGGATGGGTGCGGTGGGTGATGCGTTCGATGGTGAACACCGGGAAGCGTTCGACCTCGTTATAGTACCCGGTGTGATCACCGAACGGGCCTTCATCGGCCTCCTCGCCGGGGTGGATGACGCCTTCGAGGACGAATTCGGCGCTGGCGGGCACCTGCAAATCTGAGCCGAGGCATGAGGTTACCTCGGTCCTGGCGCCGCGCAGCAGACCGGCAAAACCGTATTCTGACAGGGCATCCGGCACCGGGGTGACCGCGCCGAGGAGGGTCGCCGGATCGGCGCCCAGGGCGACGGCCACGTGGAAGTCCTCACCGGGGTGAGTCTGTTGCCAGTCGCGGAAGTCCAGCGCGCCGCCGCGGTGGGCGAGCCAGCGCATGATGACCTTGTTGCGGCCGATGACCTGTTGGCGGTAGATCCCGAGGTTTTGGCGTTCCTTGTGTGGTCCCCGGGTTACCACCAGCGCCCAGGTAATGAGCGGGCCGGCGTCACCCGGCCAGCAGGTCTGGATGGGCAGGCTGGCGAGGTTCACCGCATCACCTTCCAGCCTGTGCGCCTGGCAGGGAGCAGACTTTACAACCTTCGGCGCCATATTCAGCACTTGTTTGAAGAGCGGTAGTTTTTCCCAGGCGTCCCTCACCCCCTTGGGCGGGTCCGGCTCCTTGAGATAGGCCAGCAGCTTGCCGACCTCGCGCAGGGCCTCGACCGAATCCTCACCCATGCCCAGCGCCACGCGTCGCGGGGTGCCAAACAGATTGCCGAGCACGGGAATGTGGTGCCCCTTGGGGTGTTCGAACAGAATAGCCGGACCGCCTGCGCGCAGGGTGCGATCGCAGATCTCGGTCATTTCAAGACAGGGGTCTACCTCGGTGGTTACGCGCTTGAGTTCACCTTCCTGTTCCAGTTTGTCGATGAAGTCGCGCAGATCATGGTATTTCATGCTCGTATGGGGGCCTTGTTGCAGCGCCGGTCTCCTGAGCCTGTCGGGGAAGGACAGCGCCAGGTTGGCGTCCGGGGTGTCAGAATAGCAGAGCCGGCGCCGGGTACACAGTGCCAGTCAGGCCGTCATGTCTGCCTCCGTGAAAGCAGGGCCTCCAGTTTTGGTTTTTGCTCCGCGAAAGTACCGTAGAAGAACGTCTCACCGATGACGGTGACGGGCGCGATGCGCACGCCGTAACGTGCCTTGGCCTCATCGGCCACACTGGGTTGGCTCAGGTCCCTTTCGGTATAGATGAATGCCCCTTGTTCAAGCCAGTGTTTGAGGGCGATACAGTCGGGGCAGCCGGGCGACGTATAGAGAAGGATGGGGGGTGGGGACATATATTCACTGACCAGTTACCGGGCATAAAGGCGCAGACAGTCTGTCTGCGCCTTTACGGTACGGCATTTATTGCAGTTGTGCCTCGTAGTTTTCTGCCTTGATGGCAGCAAGCATGGCCTGGGTGTCGGCGTTACCGGTGACCACGGCCTGGCCGGGGTCGAGGCTGACCTCGGCCCGCTCGACGCCGGGAATGCTTTGCAGGGCTTTGGTCACAGCGGCGGTGCAGTGGCCGCAGGTCATACCGGTGATCGTGATCGTGGTTTGCATGGTGAATACTCCTTGCTGGGGTTGATGAAGTGGATCAGTGGGGCTCAGTGAGCCGGTTGGGTCTGTGTGCCTGCCACCGGTGGCGTGGCCGCGGTCTGGGCGACGGGGCCCAGCGTGACAGCGCGCAGGCGTCGCAGTCGCAGGCTGTTGGTGACAACAAACACACTGGAGAAACCCATGGCCAGTCCGGCGACCATCGGGTTGAGGTGCCAGCCGAAGTACGGGTAGAACATGCCCGTGGCCAGGGGGATGAGGCTGATATTGTAGAAAAACGCCCAGAACAAATTGCCGCGGATGGTACTCATGGTGTGCTTGGCGGCATTGAGGGCGGTGACCACGCCGGCGAGGTCATCGCGGGTCAGCGTCACGTCCGCCGCCTCGATGGCGATATCGGTGCCCGAACCCACGGCAATACCCACTTCGGCCTGGGCCAGGGCCGGGGCATCGTTGATACCGTCACCGACAAAGGCGACCTTGCGGCCCTGCTTCTGCAAGGCGATCACCGCGGCGGCCTTGCCGTCGGGCAGGATCTCGGCCTGCATCTCGTCTAGCCCTGCGCGTCGTGCAATGGCCTCGGCAGTGCGGCGGTTGTCGCCGGTGATCATGGCGACACGCATCCCCTTCTTTTTGAGCGCGGCGATCACGGCGGCGGACTCGGCTTTGAGCGGATCGGCGATGGCGAGCACGGCGAGTACCTGGTCGTCTTGCGCCAGGTAGATGGGTGTCTTGCCCTCTTGGGACAGTTCGATGGCGCGTCTTTGCAGCGCGGTGATGTCGATGTCCTCGCGCTGCATGAAGCGGTCGGCCCCGAGCAGCACCCGGTGTCCCTCGATCTCGGCCTGTACTCCGTAGCCGGGGATGGCCTGAAACGCCGAGGCTGGCGGGATGTCCAGCCCATTGGTATTGGCCTGCTGGATGATGGCGGCGGCCAGGGGGTGTTCGCTGCCAGCTTCGACGGCGGCGGCCAGACGCAGGGCCTGGGTATAGGCCTCACTGCCCGGTCCCGTGCCCTGCGTTGGTTCGAGGTCGGTCAGGCTCGGATGGCCTTCCGTCAACGTGCCGGTCTTGTCGAAGACAATGGTATCGACGTGTGACAAGGCCTCCAGTGCCTCACCCTTGCGATAGAGCACGCCCAGCTCGGCGGCGCGCCCGCTGCCGACCATGATAGCGGCGGGCGTGGCCAGGCCCATGGCGCAGGGGCAGGCGACGACCAGCACGGCCACGGCGCTGACCAATGCCAGGGTGATGGCCGGGGGCGGTCCAAAGGCCAACCAGGCGAGGAAGCTGATCAGGGCGATGCCCAGGACGACGGGGGTAAACACCCTCACGACGCGATCGGCTAGCCCCTGAATCGGCAACTTGGAGCCCTGGGCGCGTTCGACTAGGCGGATGATCTGGGCCAACACCGTCTGCTTGCCCACCTCGGTGGCAGCGACCTTGAGCACGCCATGTTGGTTGACAGTGCCACCGACGACCTTGTCACCAGGACGCTTCGCCGCCGGGGACGGTTCACCGGTCAACATGGACTCGTCGACATAACTCTCGCCTTCACGCACCTCGCCATCGACGGGCAGGCGTTCACCGGGGCGTACGATGATGATGTCGCCCGGCTTGACACGGCTGACAGGAATTTCCTCCTCGCGGCCTTCACGCAGTACGCGAGCGGTCTTGGCCTGCAGGCCAATGAGCTTTTTGATCGCTGCCGAGGTGCGGCCTTTGGCAATCTCCTCCAGAAGTTTGCCGTAGAGGATCACGGTGATGATGACGGCTGCGGAATCGAAGTACAGGTTGCGGGCATCGACGGGAAACAGGGCGGGAAACAGCAACACGGTGAAGCTGAACAGCCAGGCGGCACCGGTACCGGTCATGACCAGGCTGTTCATGTCCGGCGCCAGGTGACGATAGGCAATCCAGCCCGGGCGGAAGAAGCGCCGACCTGGTCCGAAGAGTACGATGGTGGTGAGAATGGCCTCGGTCCAGTCCCACGCGGGTGCGGGTGCCAGGCTGGTCAGAACGTGTTCGATCGAGGTGAAAAAGGTCGCACCCATCGACAATGCCAGCACCGGCAGGGTCAGCAGACTCGCGACCCAGACATCACGGCGCATGGCCTTGAAGCGGGCACGCCGTGCAGCGGCTTCGCGATCGTCCTGAGCGCCGCTTTCGGTATCATCGTCACTGTCCAGGGAACGAGGCTCATAGCCGGCATCTTCGATAGCACGGGCGATGTCATCGGGGCTCAGGCTGGCAGGTGTGTAGCGTACCGTGGCGCGCTCGGTGGCGAGATTGACCCCCGCTTCAATGACCCCCGGCAGTGCGTTCAGGGTTCGCTCAACACGTGAGGAGCATGAGGCGCAGGTCATGCCGCCAATACCGATCTCATAGTCAGCGCTCACTGCGGTATAGCCCACGTCGGTGATGGCGGCGAGGAGAGCATCGGGTGTGATAGCCTGTTCGTCATATTCGATGCTGGCGCGTTCGGTGGCCAGATTGACCGTGGCCTGATGCACGCCGGGCAGTTTTACCAGAGTGCGTTCGACGCGTGAGGAGCACGAGGCGCAGGTCATGCCCTGGATGCCGATTTCGATCTGTTTCATGGTCTGACTCCTTTCGCCGGGGTGGGTCGACGGATACCTTTTGCTCGGGTACGGTGTACCTCAGTCACTCTCGTGATTGAGTGCCTGCAGGATGGGGCAATCGGCCGTCGAACCATGCCCTGGACAGCGTCCTTCCAGGGCGGCGAGTCCTTGCTTCATGCGCTCCAGGTCCTGGATGCGACTATCGATATCGTCGATCTTGGCGCGGGTCAATTGTTTGACCTCGGCCGCACTCTTGGACGGATTGTCGCTGAGCGACAGCAGTTCGGCGATGTCATCGAGGGTAAATCCCAGTACTTGTGCGCGGCGGATAAAACGCAGGCGGTGGCTCGTATCGGGTTGATAGAGACGGTAGCCTGCATGGGTACGCTGGCAGGGCGTGACGAGGCCACGGCGCTCATAGTAGCGTAAGGTTTCGACGGCTACACCGGATTGCCGGGCCAGTTTACCGATGGTCAGTATCTGCATGACGAACTCCTGATGCGTGAGGGTTTCGGGGTGCTTGCCCGGGCAGCGCATCCTCTTATCGAAGATGTCGATACGGACTCTAAACCCTGTAGTAAGGTTCAGGGTCAAGAGAAAAATACGATAAAGAAACACTATTTCTTGATGCGACTGGATGAGGGATGTCGTGGACGCGTCTGCAACAAGAAATAGGGCGAGGAATCGGGTACAAATGGGAAATATCTATTATATCTACAGCTTGCGAAATAGAGGCTTCTCTATTCAAAGGCCTACAGTATACTGATCGGCATGGACTGCGTGCGCCTTTTCAAGGCGCTGTCGGATACCTCGTGACTGAAGAGACGGGAATGGTCCGAGGCACCGGAGCGCCATTTCCCGCCACGCTGGACATGTGCGCCCGGGCGTAATGAAGCGATCCGTCACAGTCCACCGTCTCCGGCGTCCTCAGTCTGATGCGGTGCGTTGGCCTGGTTGCGGCCTACCGTGGCGGGACATGGACCTACTCCCATCACAATGGGACTATTTTGAAAACACTGAGCACATTTTTTCTTGCCGATCTTGAAGGCATCTGCAGGAAAACGATCAACCCGCAAGGAGACATGTAATGAGCGAACAAGCCCTGTTGCAGCCGGTCAAACTTGGCCGGTATACTCTGTCGCATCGCGTCGTCATGGCACCGCTGACGCGTGATCGCGCGAACAATCCGGAACTGGCCCCGAGCGATATGCACGTGACGTATTATACGCAACGCGCCTCGGCGGCCTTGATCATCTCTGAGGCCAGCCCGATCTCCCCCCAGGGTGCGGGCTATCCCAATACCCCCGGTATCTACTCCGAGGCCCAGGTGGCCGGGTGGAAGCCAGTTGTTGAGGCCGTGCATGCCCAGGGTGGGCACATGTTTTGCCAGCTCTGGCACGTGGGGCGCATCTCACTGCCGGACTTTCATGCCGGTCAGCCACCGGTGGCCCCCTCGGCCCTTAACCCCGAGGTCGAGCTCTATGCGCCCGACTTCAGCAAGAAGCCGACCGTAGCCCCGCGTGCCCTGGAGACCGGGGAGATCAAGGCCATCGTGCAGGACTACATCAAGGCGGCAAAGAATGCCCTCGATGCCGGTTTTGACGGCGTAGAGGTGCACGCCGCTAACGGTTACCTGATTAACCAGTTCCTGCTCGACACCACCAACCTGCGCACCGATGAATACGGTGGCAGTATCGAAAACCGGGCCCGCATTCTGTTCGAGGTGCTCGACGGTGTAACCGAGGTGTGGGGCGCAGACCGCGTTGGTGTGCGTCTGTCGCCCAGCGGCATGTTCAACATCGGTGCGGGCAGTGATAATCGTGCGCAGTTCGACTACGTCATCAACAAGCTCAATGAGTACACGTTGGCCTACCTGCACCTGATGGAGCCGTTCGCTCCCGTCGACGATATTGTGAACATGATCCCCAGGGTGGCCGAGCATTTTCGCCCGCTGTATCAGGGCGTACTCATGATCAACAATGGCTTTGATCGCGACAGTGGCAATCGTGTGATCGCCGCGGGTCACGCTGATCTGGTGGCCTACGGCAGACTGTTTATCAGCAACCCGGACCTGCCGCAGCGTTTCGCAGTGAATGCCCCGCTCACCGAGCCGGACATGGACACCTTCTACGTCGGCGGTGAGAAGGGCTATATCGATTATCCGGCCTATACCGGGTCGGCGACGCACTGAACACAGACAGTCCAAAAGGCAAACGGCGAAATAAAGGAAATAAAGGGGACGCGCCCCTTTAATGTGGGAAGATGCGCTGATATGCTATGGCATATGCCCAGACAAGCCAGAATTGTCATACCCAATATACCCTACCATATTACCCAGAGAGGCAATCGACGGGAGGACGTATTTTATACTGATGCGGACAGGCGTTGCTATTTGTCCTGGTTGAAGGAGTATAGCGACAAACATGGTGTAGCCATACTGGCCTACTGTCTAATGACAAACCATATCCACCTTGTTGCCGTTCCCGGCACCGAAGAAGGACTACAACGTGTATTAAGGCCGCTCCATACACGCTATGCCCAACGTATTAATCGTCACGAAGGTTGGAAAGGGCATCTCTGGCAAGGCCGGTATTTTGCCTCGGCATTGGATGAAAGCTATATGTGGGCGAGCATTCGTTATGTTGAGCGGAATCCGGTACGAGCGAAAATAGTAAGAAAAGCAGAACGCTATCAATGGTCCAGCGCTGCTGGCCATTGTGGACTCAGAGAAGACGAGGTATTGACGACAAGGCGTAAATGGCAGAAACAACAAGATCAGATGGACGACTGGTCAGTATGGCTTAGGGAAGGGAATGACAAGGGCGAGCTGGAGATCATAAGGAGCCGTGTTGAGCGAGGGTTGCCTTGTGGATCTGCCCGATTTATAAACAAACTGGAACGCAAGGTGGGGCACGCTTTGACATTTCGACCACAAGGGCGGCCAAGGAAAGAGGTATAAAAGGGCGCGTCCCCTTTCATTTAAAAGAAGCATCCTTTGATATTAAGTCTATCAGAAATCGTAAATTATAGAGTAACAAAAGAATAACGGGGACACGACCCAGTGAAGTGAGATGATGTTCTGATATGCAGGGCGTATGCCTAGGCAATCCAGCATTGCCATACCCGACATACCCTACTATGTCGTTTCCAGGCACGTGTCGCCAGCCTTGGCGTGGAAGCCCGGTTCACAGTAGGTCAAAAGACAGGAGGAACACCGCCATGATGCGCAGCGTGTTTTACGTGATTGCCTTGTTTGGCCTGTTGATGGTGGCGGCGGGACTGCTGTGGCAGGTGGGCGTTCTCTGGTTGCTGGCGTTTTGGGTGCCTTATACTGTGGTGGGACTCTACGACATCCATGTCTCACGACACAATGTGCTGAAAAACTATCCGGTCATCGGACACTTGCGCTACATGCTTGAATTTATCAGCCCGGAGATCCACCAGTATTTTATTGAAGGCCCACATGACGGGCGTCCCTATCACCGTGAGCAGCGCGAGATTGTGTATACCCGCGCCGCCGGAATCGATGGCACCATGCCGTTTGGCACGCAGTACGATCTGCTCGAAGGTGGCAGCGTGTTTGCACACCATTCGTTGGCGCCACGCAAGGTCGATGAGGCCAGTATGTGTCTAAGCGTGGGTGGGGATGCCTGCACGAAGCCTTACACGGCCTCACGTCTGAACATCTCGGCCTTGAGTTTCGGTGCGTTGTCGGCCAATGCCATTCTTGCCCTCAATCGCGGGGCACATCTGGGCGGTTTTTTTCATAACACCGGTGAGGGGGGGCTTAGTCCCTATCATCTGCGTGAGGGTGGCGACCTTTGCTGGCAGATCGGTACGGGCTACTTCAGTTGTCGCACGCAAGAGGGTTGTTTCGATCCCGAGGGCTTTCGGGAGAAAGTCGCCTACGAGCAGATTAGACTGATCGAGATCAAGCTCTCGCAGGGGGCTAAGCCTTCTCACGGTGGCATTCTTCCGGGGGCCAAGGTCAGCGCGGAGATCGCGCGAATCCGTGGGGTAGCGGTCGCGCAGGATTGTATCTCTCCACCCGCGCACTCGGAATTTTCTTCACCGCTCGGTCTACTCGAATTTGTCGCCCGCCTGCGGGCGCTCTCTGGAAGCAAACCGGTGGGTTTCAAATTGTGTATAGGGCGTCGCGAGGAATTCCTCGGTATCGTCAAGGCCATGAACGAGACGGGGTTGCGGCCGGATTTTATCACCATAGATGGTGCGGAGGGCGGGACGGGGGCGGCGCCCTTCGAGTTCAGTGACAGTTTGGGATTGCCACTGAACGAGGGGCTGAACTTCGTGCACAATGCCCTGGTCGGTGCCGGGTTGCGTGGAGATATTCGCCTTATCGCCAGTGGCAAGGTGATCACCGGTTTCGATATGATCCTGAAGATGGCGCTGGGGGCGGACATGATCAACATGGCGCGCCCGATGATGTTTGCGCTGGGATGCATCCAGGCTCGGCGTTGTAATACCAACACGTGTCCCTCGGGTGTCGCGACGCAGGACCCACGCCGCGGTCGTGCGGTGGAAGTGGAGTACCGTGCCAAGCATGTGCGAAACCTTCATGACGTCACCCTGCACAGTTGTTGTGAATTGCTTGGGGCGATGGGATATGAGCGCCCCGAGGAGCTTGGAGCCGAGGTGATATTCCGGCGCCTGAACGATACCCGCGCTCTCAACTATGCCGCGCTCCTTCCGCAGTTGCAACCGGGCGAGTTGCTTGCGCCGCCCACGAACAATGCGGATTGGGAGGCGCAGTGGGGACAGTACTGGCGTCGCGCAGATGCGCAACGGTTTTGAGTTTTTTTCTCCCCCACCAGGGAGCCTGTCTGACTTGAGTGATTACTGCGTGCCAGGAGGTGGTGGCGAGGAGAGGTCACCAATCACCGATTGTATGAGGCTACAAGCAGCATGAGGGGTGAGAGTGTGCCATGATGCAAGCAGGAAATACAGTTAAGGAGTGCGCAGTGCAATGACGGTCAAGTCGAATAAGAACATGGCGGTGTTTTGCGATTTCGAGAATGTCGCGCTCGGCGTGCGCGACATGAAGTATGCAAAATTTGACATGCAGAAGGTGCTGGAGCGCCTGTTGCTCAAGGGAAATATTGTCGTCAAGAAGGCCTATTGCGACTGGGACCGCTACAAGGAATTCAAGGCCGGCATGCACGAGGCCTCGTTTGAGCTCATCGAGATCCCTCATGTGCGCCAGTCGGGCAAGAATTCAGCCGATATCCGCATGGTCGTCGATGCCCTCGACCTGTGTTATACCAAGGCCCATGTCGATACCTTCGTCATCGTCAGTGGCGATTCAGACTTCTCGCCTCTGGTCAGCAAGCTGCGTGAGAATAACAAAATGGTTATCGGTGTCGGGGTGAAACAGTCGACCTCCGATTTGCTCACTGCCAATTGCGACGAGTTCATCTACTACGATGACCTCGTGCGCGATGAACAAAAGCCCCGACGCGCGCGGCGCAAGAGCACCACCAAGGTAAAGTCCCGGGAGGACACGGACAAGAAGGCCGAAGCGGTAGAGGCCAGCGTCGAGGACAAGAGGCAGGTGGCCTTAGACTTGGTGCTGGAGACGGTCGAAGACTTGTTCGAGGAACGTGGTGAGGAAGACAAGGTGTGGGGTTCGATGGTCAAGCAGACCCTCAAGCGTCGCAAGCCCGGTTTCAGCGAGACTTATCATGGCTTTCGCTCCTTCAGTCAGTTGCTGGAAGAGGCGAGTGAACAGGGCCTGCTGCAACTCGAACGCGATCAGAAATCCGGTGGGTACATCATCCGGGGGTATACTCATGAGGACTGAGGATGAAACCGTCGTACGTCGAACATGGGAAGTGCAAGATCATCGACAAGATGACCCATGAAATAGATAAACGGCAAGGCGTGGGATCACGCATGTCCTGGCGGTGGCCAAACAGTAACGGCTCTATTTCCGAAGTGTTGCCGCAGGAGGCTCAAGGTAATGCGTAGCCAGATGGCGCATCACCCATCCCGGATTTCACCGTGTCGCATTCGGGCTATACAGGTAAAGATGAAAAAGGCCGCTTGTCATGAGTGGCCTTTTTGTTTGGCGCGCCCGGCGCGATTCGAACGCGCGACCCCCGCCTTCGGAGGGCGGTACTCTATCCAGCTGAGCTACGGGCGCAAGGGGGCAGAGCATACCGGCGTGCCGAGGTAATGTCTACGGGTGAGGAGTATATCATTGGGGTGTCGGTGTGTGGTGGGCATGATGGGGGGGCAGGGATCAAGGGGCAGGACGTGAGGGATCAGGACTAAGGGGCCAAGAGAAAGGGACCGATGATCGGGATTGATCTCAGTGGCCGCCTGGCTGGAGCAGGTTGCGCAGTCCGTCGAGTGTGGCGCGACCTTCTTCACGGTTCTTTTCCGGATCGCTGCGGCCCTCGCCTTCCCATTCCAGATCGTCTTGCGGCAGTTCGGCGAGAAATCGGCTGGGTTCGCAGTCGATGGTTTCGCCATAGCGCCGACGCCGTGCCGAGAAGGTGAAGGTCAGGGTCTTTTGGGCGCGGGTGATACCTACATAGGCCAGACGCCGCTCTTCCTCAAGGCTGTCTTGCTCGATACTGGTCCGGTGGGGGAGCAGTTCCTCTTCCATGCCGACCAGAAACACGTGGGGAAATTCCAGCCCCTTGGCAGCATGCAGGGTCAGTAGGTTCACGGCGTCGTTGTCGGGTTTATCCTCTTCCTTGCGTTCCAGGATATCCATGAGCGTGAGTCGGGCAACGAGATTTTCCAACGTCGGTTCTCCGTCCTCGTGGTGTTCGTGCATGCGTTCCAGCCAGGTGATGAGATCAAGGACATTGTCCATGCGTCGTTGTGCGGATTTTTCATCACTCGCGTTGTCCAGAAGCCAAGTCTCGTAGCCGATCTCCCTGACCAGGTCGCGCACTGCGGCGATGATATCGCCGCGTTTGGCGCGATCAGCGATGTCGTTGACCCAATGGGTGAAGTGGCGCAGGCGATCCAGCGGTCGGCCGTTGAGCGGCTGTTCCAGACCGAGTTCAAAACTGGCCTCGAACAGGCTGACACCGCGCGTGGTGGCGTAGGCGGCGAGTTTTTCCACCGTGGCGGGGCCGATCTCGCGCCGTGGCGTGTTGACGATGCGTAAAAAAGCATTGTCATCGTCCGGGTTCACCAGCAGACGCAGGTAGGCCATGATGTCCTTGACCTCGCCATAGGCGAAAAAGGAAGTACCGCCGCTGAGGTGATAGGGGATGCTGTGTTCGCGCAGCACGCGCTCAAACAGCCGCGATTGATGATTGCCTCGGTAGAGAATAGCGTAGTCAGAGAGGTTCGTGCGATGAATGAAACGGTGGTGTTGCAAACGGTTGACCACCTTGTCGGCCTCGTCCTCGTCGTTGGCGGCGCGGACTACTTTGAGCGGATCGCCGTAACCTCGTTCACTCCACAGTGTCTTTTCAAACACATGCGGGTTGTTGGCGATAAGGGTGTTGGCGGCCTTGAGGATGCGGCCCATGGAGCGGTAATTTTGTTCCAGCTTGATGACTGTGAGTGCGGGGAAGTCGTCCTTGAGCAGGGCAAGATTCTCCGGTTGTGCGCCGCGCCATGCGTAGATGGATTGATCATCGTCGCCAACGACGGTGAGTGCACCCCGGGCGCCGACCAGCAGGCGTACCAGTTGATACTGGGTGGCGTTGGTGTCCTGGTATTCGTCGACGAGCAGATAGCGGATGCGGTTTTGCCAGCGTTGCAGCACCACGGGGTGGTCACGGAACAGCAGCACGGGCAGCATGATCAGGTCGTCGAAGTCCACCGCGTTGCAGGTCTTGAGATGACGGTTGTATTCACCGTAGAGGCGTGCGGCGGTCACGGTCTGCACGTCGCCGGCCTGGGGGCCGGTCGTGGCCTCGACCTCGGCCTGTCCGGGGTCGACAAAGGCATTTTTCCACTGCGAGATGCGCCGCAACATCGCCTCGGCCTGATTGCCGTCATCGCCGAAGGCCTTGTGCATGAGCTCACGGATGAGCGCGGCGCTATCCTGGTTGTCGTAGATGGAGAAACCGACCTTGTATTCCAGCGTCTTGCGCTCCTGACGGATGATGTCCAGTCCCAGAGTATGGAAGGTGCAGATGCGCAGACCACGGCCCTCCTTGCCCGTGAGCAGTCGGGTGACACGTCCTTTCATCTCGCGCGCGGCCTTGTTGGTAAAGGTCACTGCGGCAATGTGGCGTGGATCGTAGCCACAGGTCTGGATCAGGTAGGCTATCTTCTGGGTGATCACCCGCGTCTTGCCACTGCCGGCGCCGGCTAGCACCAGCAAGGGGCCGTCGATATTGCGTACTGCGGCACGCTGGCGGGGATTCAGATCAGACACGGGGAGGCACACTTCCACTGATGGCGAGGACTTGCGGCTATTGTACCCGGCGCCGATCGGGGCGGCCAGCGATTCGCGGGCCGCTCCGGCTGAGCGAGGTGTGAGCAGGTGCAATTCTGGCGGTGGCTGGGTTGTCAGGGTCTGGGGTGCGCTTGACGGCGTCGCCAGTCGGGTCGAGTATGTGGGTAGCGGCAGGAAACTTCCTGGCGTTTTGTGCTCTAACTTACAGTGGTAAGCTGGTTCGCGTCAGATCCCATTGCATCATCCCGCGAAAGATCACCGGGTTTTCGCTTCGCACAATAACAACGCACAAGAAAGGGGTAGCCTATGAAACTCGCACTCTTTGGTCTCGGCAAGATGGGGCTCAATATGGCCCGACGTCTGTGTCGGGGCGCCATAGCGGTTGTCGGATACAACCGTTTGCAGACTATAGAGCAGAGCATCGCCGTGCCAGTGATGACCTACGTGCTGTTTGTGCGTTTCACCAGCCAGGATCAGAAGGGTTATGGCAATGGCCTGCTGGCGATGATGCGCAACGTCTTCGGTGGCCATGCCATTATCCACAACGATAACGCAGCGAATGATGCGCAAGGAGGCGGAAATGCTTGAGCCTTGCACCTTTGTGATTTTTGGCTCCACCGGCAGTCTGTCCAAGCTCAAACTGTTGCCTGCACTCTACCACCTGGAGGCGGCGGGCAAGCTGCTGGACGGGACGCATATCATCGGTTTCGGGCGCCGTGACTGGGATGATGCCACCTGGTGTTCGGAGGTGGCGGAGATCCTGGCGCCGAAGGTACGTGGCGGTATGCAGGAGTCCGTTTTCGCCCGCCTGCGCACACGCCTGCACTTTCTGAAAGGCGATCTGGATACCCCGGAGTCCTATGAAAAGCTGCGCGACTATATAGAGGGCGACAAGCAGTTTTCACACAACATTGTCTTCTACATGGCCATACGCCCAGGCGAATACAGTGTGGTCAATACTAATCTGGCCGCAGCGGGTCTGCACCGCGAGGACGGCGGGTGGCGTCGCCTCGTGGTGGAAAAACCTTTTGGTTATGATCTGGAAAGTGCGTACATGCTCCAGCAACAGTTGCAGCGTTATCTGCGTGAGGATCAGGTCTATCGTATCGACCACTACCTGGGCAAGGAGACGGTGCAGAATGTGTTGGTGTTCCGTTTCGCCAATGTGCTCATGGAGCCGTTGTGGAACCGCAACTACATCGACCATGTGCAGATCACTCACTCCGAAACGGCAGGCATTGCCGGGCGGGCGGATTACTTCGATCACGCCGGCGCACTGCGCGACATGATCCAGAGCCATCTACTGCAGTTGTTGACCCTGGTGGCGATGGAGCCACCCGCCTCTATGGATGCCGAGTCATTGCGCGACGAGAAGGTCAAGGTGTTGCGCTCCATACGCCCCATTCCGCAAAGTGCGGTACATGCCCATGCCTTCCGGGCACAGTATGCCAGCGGCCAGATCAATGGCGAGAAGGTGCCGGGGTATCGAAGTGAGGAGGGCGTGCCCCCAAACAGTACGACCGAGAGCTATGCGGCTATCAAGTTCTATATCGACAACTGGCGCTGGCGTGGTGTGCCGTTTTATCTGCGCACTGGCAAGCGCATGGCCGAGGCGAAATCGGGTATTGCTATTCGCTTCAAGCGCCCGCCCCAGCACCTGTTCCGGGATACCTCGGTGGAACGCATGAAACCAGACTGGCTGTTGTTGGGTATCCAACCCGACGAGTGTCTGCGCATAGAGATGCAGGTCAAGGAGCCCGGACTGGAAATGCGCACCCGCACCATCAGCCTCGATGCCGGTTTTAAACAAGAGGGCGATGTGTCGGTCGAGGCTTACGAGGGATTGTTGCTCGATGTCATCGAAGGTGATCACAGCCTGTTCCTGCGCTATGACGAGGTGGAATGGGCTTGGCGGGTGGTCGATCCGGTTTTGCGGGTCTGGGCCATGGAGCGGGACTACATCCACACCTATGCGGCAGGTACATGGGGACCGCAGGAGACCCACCGTCTGTTTGATGCTGAGGACCAGTTCTGGCGCCACTCTCTGGAGCCGGACGAGGACTAGAGGATCGTCGGCGCGGGGTTGGTTCGTGACCCCTGGCTGTGCGAAGGGGTCACCTCAGCCATGCGCGTTGCGTAGCGCCACCGCCGCTGCGCCTAGCAGACCAACCCGTTCGTTGCATATCACCTGCACAGGCATTTGCTGTGCCAGCGTGGTCATTTTGCCCTTGTGGTTGAAGGCACGGATAAAGGCACCGTCCCGGAGCCGCTCGACGATCTTCGGCGCAATTCCTCCCGCGATATACACTCCCCCGTAGGCGAGTGTGCTCAGCGCCAGATTGCCGGCAATGGCGCCGTAGAGAGCGCAGAACAGATCCAGGGCCTGTACTGCCACCGGATCACTGCCCGCGAGCGCGGCGGCACTGATAGACGCAGCCCGATCACCCCGGTCCAGTGCCTGCGCCAGTGCCGTGCCGGGTGCGGCATGTTCATAGCTGCACAGAAAGTTGAAGATGTTGACCAGACCGTGACCGGACAGGACATGCTCCAGACAGGGTGGGTCCTCGCGCTGCATGAGCCAGCGCAGGAGTTCGAGCTGCAGGGCATCGGCCGGCGCAAAACCGGTATGGCCCGCCTCGCTGGGTAATACCCGGTAGTGATCATCCTCCCAGACCAGCATCGCCACGCCCAGGCCGGTGCCGGCGCCGAGTACGGCACGCATCGCCTGCGCACGGGGCTGACCGGGCTGGAGGGTGAGTAGATCGTCCTGTGCCAGCATGTCGATGCCGTAGCCCACGGCCTCGAAGTCGTTGAGCAGGCTCACTTGGTCGAGTTTGAGCTCCCGTGCCAGTATATCGGCATCGATTTTCCAGGGTAGGTTGGTGGTGTGTGCATGACGGCCGTCGACCGGACCCGCGATGCCGAAGCAGGCGGCAGCGAGGCTGCGCCCGTCAATGCCGGTGCTGGCGAGGAAGTCATCGACCAGGGGCATGAACTGCGCATACTCCGCACTGACGTAACGCAGTTCGGCCAGGGTTTTCAAGCCGCTACCATCGGCCTCGATCACGCGCAGCAGGGTCTTGGTCCCGCCGATATCGCCCGCCAGCACTTTCATCCGTGTACCTTCATGACATTATTAGTGGTCTTTTCCCGTTGCTATCGTCTGTAAGCTAGCGGCGGCTGCCGTGTCGAGATACCAGCGTACGCCATTGCCTGGTTTCACGCGCTGGATGGGCAGGAGCGGGTGCGGCGGCGGTGTCTCCAGAATTTGGTGGAGGATTGCGCATTTTCCGGCACCGGCGGCAAGCACGATCACGGCGCGGGCATGATTGAGTACCGGCAGGGTCAGACTCACACGCCAGACGTCGAGGCGGGGCACATGCACGGACGCGACCGGTGTGTCGGCAACATCCAGGATAGGTGTGCCGGGGAACAGCGAGGCGGTGTGACCGTCGTCACCGATGCCTAGCAGCATCAGGTCGAAGCACGGCCAGTCATCAGCGCTCATGGGTACCTGGGCGGTGAGGACATCGGCATAGCGCGCCGCGGCCTGCGCCGAGGGCAACTCGCCTTCGATGCGGTGGATCTGTGTGGGTGGCAGCGGGACTTGTGAGAGCAGGGCTGCGTGTGCCATGCGGTAATTGCTGTCGGGATGATCCGGTGCGACGCAGCGTTCGTCACCGAAATAGATTCGGGTGTGCGCCCAGTTGATGCCCCGGGCGAACGGCGCACGGGCGAGGACTTCGTAAAGGTGGCGCGGGGTGTTGCCCCCGGACAGGGCAACATGAAAGGTGCCGCGTGCGGCGATGGCCTGGGTGGACAGATGTTGCCAGCATGTGGCCACGGCCTGGCTCAGCGCATCGGCATCGGCAAGCACTTTGATGTCAGGTTCCATGTCGAAAGCATAATCCCTGCGTGCGGTAGATGAAAGCACTGCGGCGATCGGGCCCGCTCACGTCATTGCCCCCGCAGGTGAGCGCCGTGCTGGAGCCCTTGTCATCCGTGATCGAAGACGCCGACGACGTCGTGGAGAGGGTGCCGGGTCTCGGGTATCGCATTGCATTGCACCAAGGGGGTGCATCGCCCGATGCAAGGGTGGCAAATCAGGTGCATTTATGGTGCATAACTGTTGGGTTATCAGATTAACACATTGATATTTAATGTTTTAATGTATTGGCACGCCTCCTGCTTACATACACCGTCAGATTCACCACACACTGTTGTAAACGGGAGATCTCTACATGTTTAAAAAGACACTTGTCCTGAGCGGGTTGTTGATCGCGGGCGGTTTTGTCAGTCAGAGTGCATTGGCTGATCTGAGCGCCAACGTCGGTGTGACCTCGAATTACGTCTGGCGCGGGCAGACTCAGACCAACGATGGGTCTGCCATCCAGGGTGGCCTGGATTATTCCAATGCGTCGGGTTTGTCGGTCGGTACCTGGGTGTCGAACACTGCCTTTGGTTCTCAGGAGCTCGATCTCTACGGCGCTTATGATGGCACGGTTGGTGATTTCGGCTACACTTTCAGTGTCATCCAGTACCGCTACCCTCAGGTGAGTACTAGTAACTGGAACGAAGTCGCGTTGGGTGGCAGCTATAAGAACTTCAGCCTCAAGTACAACCATACCTCCAGCTACGCCAACTCTGGTTCCAAGGCAGACTACATCGAGGCCGCTGCCAGCTTTGACGTCGCTAAAGACCTCATCCTGGGCCTGCACATCGGCCACCAGAAGATCAATAAACCAACGTTGGCCGCCCTACCCAGCTATACGGATTACAGCGCCAGCCTGAGTAAGGATGATTTCAGCTTCACCATCAGCAAGACCGATTTGCCGTCTACTAATACTGATAGCAAGGTGAAGGTGTACGTCGGTTGGACTAAGTCGTTCACGTTGTGATGGCAGAATAAAGGGCGTTTGAGAACCGATGGCCCGTCCACAGGCGGGCCATCTTCAAACAGGGATTCGTGCCCCTGTGAAACTAAAGAGTCGCTAGAATGCAGTTCCATACTCATCAGCACGTTTCTCTGATGGGTTCATAGGCATTGGCCTGCGCATCACATCTCTAGAGCAGGTAAATCAATTGTGATCGGAAGCCTCAAGGGGATGCCAGTGGCACCTTGACGATATGCGGTGTCGCACTACCTCCCGGCATCCCGCTTGCGGGGATGGTGCGGAACCGGACACATGAGGGTTCGTCTCACAGGCACCAGATCAAGATGATGTGTTGTGACAGGGCAGCGCATGGATATCACTCCATGACCGGAATACATGGCCTCAACAACGGTCTTGCCGCAGTCATCAAGGTGACACAATAGTCCACTAGAATCGGTGTCCTGATTTGACCTGATACCGACTTTTCAAGGAGGTGAGTGTCATGGACACGTCGTGGTTACAGGTAAGGGGCGACCCTTCGATACGTTGTTTCGTCTTTCAGCAGGAGCGTTGTGACAGTCTCTTCGATAGTCGTTGCGACACGTTGATGCCCATCGTCGAAGAACTCGTCTGCCTGCGTGGGGTCTTTCACATCAAGATCCACTTCTCTTCCAATCAGTTGACCTGCTGGCCCTACGACGATCCTTTCCGCTACCAGGTCTACGTGGGTGATGAGGTCTTTGACCCCGCGTTTGTCACCCGCTTCAGGTTTGCCGCGTCGATAGAACGCCCCGTCATCCCGGCAGTGGATGTGGCTAATATTCTGGCGGTGTTTAAACGGCTGCGGTTTCAGGACAAGTCACTGTATTTGCGCAACGCATCCATAAACCGGATAAATGGCCTCATCGGGATGAGCTTTTCCTGTGATGGCTCCCACTATATCGAATATGCCGAGTTTTACCGCACGGTTGAACTGTTGTGGGCAACCGCGGGTGCAGAGTAAAAGTATCGTTCTGTCCGGGTATCTCCGCAGGGCGAACGGCAATGGGCGCTTGATGTGTTCCGGGCGCGTACTTGGTGGGAATACAAAAGGGGCACCCTTCGGTGCCCCTTTTTCTTCGCTCATGAACAAGCGAATGCCTAGCATTGCTTAGTCGTAGATCTGTTCGCCGTGCTGGGTAATATCCAGACCCTCTGCTTCTTGTTCGTCGGTGACACGCAGGCCCATAATCATATCCAGTACCTTGAGAATGATAAAGGTCATGATGGCATCATAGACGATGGTGAACGCCACCCCCTTCACCTGGATGAGGAATTGACTCAGGATGCTGCCGTGTGCCATATCATTCAGGCCAGCACCGCCGAATATGACCGCCGAGAAGATACCTGTGAGCAGGGCACCGACGATACCGCCGATGGCATGCACGCCAAAGGCATCCAGCGCGTCATCATAGCCCATCAGTTTCTTCATATAGACCGATGTCCAGAAGCAGATGACGCCAGCGGAGATGCCGATGACAAAGGCCCCCGTCGGACCGACGAAACCGGATGCTGGCGTAATGGCGACCAGACCGGCCACGGCACCGGAACTCATGCCCAGCAGGGTGGGTTTGCCGCGCGCAGCCCATTCGGCAAACATCCAGGCCATTGCCGCCACGCCAGTGGCAATCTGGGTTACGGCCATGGCCATGCCCGCCGTGCCGTCCGCTGCCAGCGCAGAACCAGCGTTGAAACCAAACCAGCCCACCCACAGCAGGGCAGCACCGGCCATGGTGTAGACCAGGTTTACTGGTGGCATGGGCGCATTCGGGTAGCCCTTGCGTTTGCCCAGCATCAGGGCAGCGACCAGGCCGGCCACACCGGCATTGATGTGCACCACGGTACCGCCAGCGAAATCCTGCACGCCGTCTCCGCCCAGCCAACCGCCGCCCCAGACCATATGGGCCATCGGTGAATAGACCAGCAACGACCACAGTCCCAGGAACCACAGCATGGTCGAGAATTTCATGCGCTCGACGATAGAGCCGATGATCAGCGCCGGGGTGATAATGGCGAAGGTCATCTGGAAGGTCATGAAGACCGTCTCCGGGATGGTGCCAGTCATCGAGTTGTACCCCATGCCCTTGAGGAACACCGCGCTGAGGTTACCGATATAGGCGCCGTTGCCCTTGAAGGCCAGAGAATAACCGGCCACGGCCCAGAGGACCGTAATCAGCCCGGTGACAGCGAAGGTGGCCGCCGCTGTGGCCAGCAGATTCTTGCGCCGGACCATGCCGCCGTAAAACAATGCGACCCCAGGCACCGTCATCAGCAGCACCAGGGCCGTGGAGGTCAGCATCCATGCCGTGTCACCGGCGTTTACCTTGGCCACCGTGTCGGCCCAGGCGCTGGGCATCAGCCCGAACAGTCCAATGAGAAATACGGAAAGTTTACTGAGTTTCATTGTTTGTTGTCCTTCTTCAGAGTGCTTCGATGCCGGTTTCGCCAGTGCGAATGCGGATAGCCTGCTCGATGTTGGTGACAAATATCTTGCCGTCACCGATTTTCCCCGTGTTTGCAGATTTGGAGATGGCCTCGATCATCTGATCGACCAGATTGTCATCCACCGCCGCCTCCAGCTTCACCTTGGGTAGAAAATCCACCACATATTCCGCGCCACGGTATAATTCCGTGTGCCCCTTCTGCCGGCCGAAACCCTTTACCTCGGTGACCGTGATGCCTTGCACGCCGATCTCCGAAAGGGCCTCGCGCACGTCATCCAGCTTGAAGGGCTTGATGATCGCCATTACGAGTTTCATACCACTGCCTCCTCCATAATGAGCGCCTGCCTGCGGCAGGCTTCGTTGTCACCGATTTTACACATAGTGACGGTTAACGCACCCGTTTGCACATCCTGTGCCAATGAAAATAAGTGATATTTATCAATCAAATACTGTTGAAAAATGACATAATGACGTGCCTGGCACGCACCATAATGGACGCCTGTCGAGAGTGATTGCACCAAATGCGTGCGTTCACTCTCGACAGAGGCACGATACAATGCTTGCCGGCGGGTCACGATTTGATACTCTATATAAAGTTCCAGACACACGGTTTGCCTACCATGACCCATTCCAAATTCGGTGCCGGTTTTACCCCCCAGGCCCTGGATGAACTCGCCCAACGTCTGGGGGCGGCCCTGCCCTCGGGGCTGTCCGATCTCAAACAGGATGTCGACAAGAATCTGCAGGCGACGCTCAAGGCCGGATTGGCGAAGCTCGATCTCGTCACCCGTGAAGAATTTGAGATCCAGCGTGGCGTACTGTTGCGCACCCGCGAGAAACTCGAGGCCCTCGAGGATCGGGTCACCAAACTGGAGGCCGGGCGTTCCGGCTCCCGGGTGGCCAAAGAGGCCAAATCAGCGCGGAAAAACTAACCCGTAGCTTGTGCGCCTGTGCATGGCCGCACGGGGGGGGGAAGAAGGAAGGGAAGCCTTATGTCACTCGCGCTCGTTCACAGTCGTGCCCAGGTCGGTATCGACGCGCCTCTGGTTAGCGTGGAGGTCCACTTGGCCAACGGTCTGCCCAGCCTCTCCATCGTGGGCCTGCCCGAGGCCACCGTAAAGGAAAGCAAGGATCGGGTCCGCGCTGCCCTACTCAATGCCCACTTTGAATTTCCCTCCCGGCGCATCACCATCAACCTCGCTCCGGCCGATTTGCCAAAGGAGGGGGGACGCTTTGATCTGCCGATCGCACTCGGCATCCTTATCGCCTCCGATCAACTTCCCGCTGCGGCGGCGACCCACTGTGAGTTCCTGGGTGAACTAGGTCTGGGGGGGGATCTGCGTCCTGTGCGCGGCGTGTTGTCTGCCGCGATCCAGGCGCGGCGGGCCGGACGTGCGCTGGTGCTGCCACGGGCCAATCTGGCCGAGGCCGGCCTAGTCAGCGGGCTCGTGCTGTATCCTGCCGAACATCTGCTGGAGGTCTGCGGACGCCTGTCCGGTACCGCGTCACCCTCCCCACCGTCCCCCGTCGTGCACCGACCGGCCCCCGTGCAGGCTGCTGGCGTGTACGACGACGATCTGATCGAGGTGAAGGGTCAGCGCCATGCCAAGCGTGCCCTGGAGATCGCCGCTGCGGGGGGGCACAGCTTGCTGATGATCGGCCCACCGGGCACCGGCAAGACCATGTTGGCCAGTCGCCTGCCCGGCATTCTGCCGGTCATGGAGGAAGACGAGGCCCTGGAGACTGCCGCCCTGCAATCAATCAGCGATCAGGGCTTTCATCCCGCCAACTGGCGTCGGCGCCCCTTTCGAACCCCGCACCACACCGCATCGGGTGTTGCCCTGGTGGGTGGTGGCAGTCAGCCCAGACCGGGTGAGATCTCGCTCGCCCACAATGGTGTGTTGTTCCTCGATGAATTGCCGGAGTTTGATCGCCGAGTGCTGGAGGTATTGCGCGAGCCACTGGAGTCTGGGCGCATCGTGATCTCGCGGGCCGCACGTCAGGCCGAGTTCCCGGCCCGCTTCCAACTCGTGGCTGCCATGAATCCCTGCCCGTGCGGTTATCTGGGCCATGTTTCTGGGCGTTGCCACTGCACGTCTGAGCAGATCCAGCGCTACCGTGCCCGGGTGTCTGGCCCCCTGCTCGATCGCATCGACCTGCACATCGAGGTCTCCAGCCTCGCCGGCAGCCTGCTCCAGGCCGCGGCCGATGGTGACGACAGTCGTACAGTGCGAGAGCGCGTCACCGGGGCGCGCGAACGTCAACTGGCGCGTTGCGGGTTTCCCAACCATCGTCTTGGAAACCGTGACGTCGACCGGCATTGCCGGCTGCGATCCGCTGATGCTCAACTTCTCGAACAGGCCATCGACCGTCTCGGTCTCTCCGCCCGTGCCTATCATCGGGTGCTCAAGGTCGCCCGCACCATCGCTGATCTGGCCGACACAGTGGCCATTAACGAGGCCCATCTGACCGAGGCACTGAGCTATCGTCGACTCGATCGACGTATCCCGTAAGCGGGCGTCTGGATAAGACGTGCGGCGTTAGGGCCAATATTGGGTTTTAATGCCTTCACCGAGATCTGCCTCGATCAGCCGTTGTCTGACCTCCAGCAGCCGCCCAATCAGTGCCGGTTCTGCCTGCTCGTAGGCCGCAGTGTCAGGGACGCGCTTGACCACTACACCGAGCAGTTCGGTGATGGCATTGCCGATAGAATTCTGGCTGATGGTGACGATTAGCTTACCGTTATCGTTGCGGTAGATCAGTTGTTTGAAGGCCGGCTGCCAGCGGATCGCATTGGCGTATTTGGCATCTACGATACAGTGGTCACGCACCATCTTTGCCGTTATGAGGAAGTCATTGTTGAACAGCAACCTGTCTTCGATCAGCTCCGGAAAATAGGCATCCTTGGGCATCGGCGCGTTGCGCGTAGAGACCTGGGAGAAAAAGGTACGGTAGAAGTCGATGAAGCCCTTGACGACGATGTCGTATTCTTGCCAGAAATGTACCGTTTTGAGTGCCTCTGCCCCACCGGTGACCTCCCATGCGGGCAGTCCCTGTGGATAGCCGGTTATCGCGAGGCGGCAGCTACCGTCGTTACATGGTTGCAAAATATGTAAATGAAGCCCGTCGAAAAAGGCGCGGTAGACGTCACGCATGTGGGCCTGGAACAGGTTGTTCTGACCCCCGTCGGTAAGGTTCGGGTTGTTGGGATCGGCAAGTGGGGCATCGTGCAACTTTGTCTTGTCGAACACCATGAAGTGGTTGTGCAGCATGCGAATGCTGGGTACACCAGGCGAGGTCAGTGGCCAGGTGGCATCCAGACTTGCCTCACCGGTCAGCACCAGCCACTGTTCGGGGTCGGGGTAGATCTCCAGCATGTACTCGATGATGATCTGATTCATGCGGTCCCAGACATGCTTCACTGCATAGGGTATCTGCGTGCGTCGCACCGGACGGCCGAGGGGATCAAGAATGCTGTGCGACGTGTTGTAGATAATCGAGGTATCGAACTCGTTGCTGTGGCCCAGTGCCTTGCGGTACATCAGCAGGTGTTCGGGGTTGATCAGCAAGCCGTTGTTGTTGCTGAGATCGTTTAGATTTTCCACACTGTTGAAAAACTCGTTCATTGCCATACCCTCCGGGACATCCAGTGGGATGGGTCGGAAGGGCGTCACAATTTGTCGCGGACCGCACTGCATCGTGTGATACCTCCATGCTTGTTTTTTATGGCCTTATAAGCCGAAAAATATAAATATCGCCCAGTGAGAGCGCGGGGCATTATCATAGAACGACCTAAGATATAAGCAACCAGTGTGTCACTGATGTCGATGGCATTGCGTATGCCCAGTGGGCGTCTACGAGTGGGGTACGCTGGGTGCAGGCCGTGGGTATCGGGACATCATCAGGTGTTTGCACTGCTCCCCGCATCACTCTCAGTGCGATACGATCTGATACACTTCGCGCCATGGATGTCTCCCGCCTGATTGATCCCCTCAATTCTGCCCAACGCGCGGCCGTCTGCGCACCCGCCGGTGATGTACTGGTGCTGGCCGGGGCTGGCAGCGGTAAGACCCGGGTGCTGGTCCACCGCATTGCCTGGTTGATTCAGGTCGAAGGGATCTCGCCCTATGGCATTCTGGCAGTGACGTTTACCAACAAGGCCGCCGGCGAGATGCGCGGGCGCATCGAACAACTGCTGGGTATCCCCTCTCACAGCATGTGGGTGGGCACCTTTCACGGTATCGCCCACCGTTTGCTGCGCGCACATTGTCGCGAGGCAGGGTTGCCCGAGGGTTTCCAGATCCTCGACAGCGATGATCAGTACCGCGCTGTGCGCCGCGTGATGCGCGAAATTGGTCTGGATGAGTCGCAATGGCCGCCCAGGCAGGTGCAGTGGTACATCAATGCCCGCAAGGATGAGGGACTGCGCCCCGAACACCTCGAAGACAAGGGTGATATTCATCTCAAACACATGATTGAGGTCTACCGGCGGTACGATGCCTTGTGCCGGCGCAGCGGTCTGGTGGACTTTGCCGAGCTGTTGTTGCGTGCCCATGAGTTGTGGTTGCAGCGCTCCGATGTACTGGCGCATTACCGTCAGCGTTTCCAGCACATCCTGGTGGATGAATTCCAGGACACCAATGGTATCCAGTATGCGTGGCTGCGTCTGCTGGCCGGTCAGGGTACGGTGGAAAAAACCACACTGGAAGACGGCCCCGCACGTCGCCAGCACTTGTTCGTAGTCGGTGACGATGATCAGTCCATCTATGGCTGGCGTGGTGCCCGGGTGGAAAACATCCAGCAGTTCCCTCGCGATTTCCCCGGTACCCTTACGCTGCGCCTGGAGCAGAATTACCGCTCCACTGGCAATATTCTGGCTGCGGCCAACGCGCTGATCGCCCATAACAGCGAGCGTCTGGGCAAGCAGTTGTGGACCGAGGGCGGTGATGGTGAGCCCATTCACCTCTATGCCGCCTTCAATGAACTCGATGAGGCCCATTTTGTCACCGATCAGATCCGCCTCTGGGTCGAACAGGGCGGCCAGCGCCGTGAGTGTGCGATTCTGTATCGATCCAATGCCCAGTCCCGGGTGTTTGAAGATGCGCTGATCCATGCCGGTATGCCCTATCGGGTGTATGGTGGTCTGCGCTTCTTCGAGCGGGCCGAGATCAAGGATGCGCTCGCCTACCTGCGCCTGCTGGCAAACCGTCACGATGATGCCGCCTTTGAGCGTGTCGTGAATACGCCCACGCGAGGCGTGGGTGAACGTACCCTGGCGGCGGTACGCGAGTATGCGCGCCACCACGACGTGGCGTTGTGGCAGGCGGCGGATGCGGTCATCGAGGAGAAGTCTCTGGCCGCGCGTGCCATCAATGCGCTGCACGGGTTTACGGCTCTGATCGAGACGATGGACGCTGATTCACGGGGGCTGACACTGTTTGATCGGGTTGAACATACGGTTCAGGTCAGTGGCCTGATCGCACATTTTGGCAAGGATCGCAGCGAGAAGGGCAGAACACGACTGGAAAACCTGGAGGAACTGACCAATGCCGCGCGCCAGTTTGTCCACGACTTCGAGGCTGCGACCACTCTGGATTCCGGTCCTGACGTGGACGGTACGGCGTCCACGTCGCTCGATCCTCTGTCCGAGTTTCTTGCACATGCGGCACTGGAGGCCGGTGAGACCCAGGGTGGCGCCTGGGAGGATTGCGTGCAATTGATGACGCTGCACTCGGCCAAGGGGTTGGAGTTTCGCCAGGTCTTCATATGCGGAGTGGAGGAGGGACTGTTCCCGCATCGGCGATCTGCCGAGGAGCCGGGGCGCTTGGAGGAAGAGCGCCGGTTGTGCTACGTGGGCATGACCCGGGCGATGGAGAAGCTTACCCTGGCCTACGCGGAGGTACGCCGACTGCATGGCGAGGAGAACTACACTCAGCCTTCGCGGTTTATCAGTGAACTGCCCAGTGAGCATATCGAGGAGGTGCGTTTGCGCGGGAGCGTGGCGCAACCGATGTCATCTGCATACCCGGGGCGTACCCGCACGACCGGAGCGTGTGGCGAGACGGCACCGGACGGTTTGCAGTTGGGCCAGCGTGTGGCGCATGAGAAGTTCGGCGAGGGTGTAGTGCTCGGCTATGAGGGTCAAGGACGCCATGCCCGGGTGCATGTCAATTTTGAAGACGCGGGCAGCAAGTGGCTGGTGGTGGAATATGCCCGGTTGACACCGCTCTGAAACTGTCTCAGGTGGTACGCTATACGGTGTCAACGTGCGCTCCGGTGGCGCCGCATTAAGATGCCTCGGAGTTGGCTTACGGTGTGCCGATCACCGTTTTATCCTCGTCGTCCTCAATGCTGTGCAGCACAACCTGGTTCAGACTCGCGCGTGGTTTGCCCAGGAAATAGCCTTGGGCGTAATCCACGCCGTAGGCCTTCAGGATATCCAGTGTCGCCTCGTCTTCCACAAATTCGGCAATGGTCTGCTTGCCCAGGGCGTGAGCCACCTGATTCATGGACTCGACCGACGTTGTGGATGAGTCCGAAGCGCTCGGCATCCCGCGTGCGGCTGTCGATTGGGCACAGGCCGATAGAGCAGGTGAGGTTGAAGGCCTTCGCACCTTCGAAAAATTTGTTGGACTCGAAGGTGTGGCGCAAATTCTCCGCCACATGGCTGGCCTGGGTGGCGTCAAGGTTGTAGAGCAGCAGAGTGAATTCATCACCACCAAATCGAGCCAGCAGATCGCCGTCGCGGGTGTGATTGCGCAGTAGCCCGGTGACGTTGAGCAGCAGCCGATCCCCGGCGGCGTGGCCGAGGGTATCGTTGATGTACTTGAACTGGCCCAGATCGAGATAGAGCAGGACGCAGTCGGTGGCGCTGCGCGCGATCTGGCGTTCCAGTTCGGACCGGAAGTGGTGGCGATTGTACAGTCCGGTCAGGGCATCGTGCTGGGCTTGGTAGGTCAGTTCCCTCTCGAAGGCCTTTTGTTCGGTAGCGGTGCACCGGACATGCTCTCCGGGGGGGCGTCGACCACGGCCAGCCGTCAGTGAGATGCAGGATGTGGCGAAAGTGCAGGTAGGCTGCACGGATCAGCACCAGGTAGAGGCTGATGAGGATAAAGCCGACGTGGGATTGACTGAACAGGCGCGCCAGCGTGACCATGTTGAAGTGGATGGCCAGGCTCGCCGTGGCCAGCAGGACGATGCGGTGCTTGATGTGTCGCGGTTCCGAGTCCATACAGGGCGCCAGGCGCATTCCCGTTAGCTGTGATCGAGACTGCCGGGACAGTCTGTCGCGCGCTTGTTACCCCGACATCCCGGTGCGTGAACCGTAGCGCTCATCATGACAGAATCGGTGTGGGCTTTCCACGCGCAGGGGGGTGGACGTGCGCAAAGGCGAGTGCGGTGTAGATGCTGATACGTGGGCGCCCGTGTTCGTGGTGTTCGATAATGAATGACGCACTATCGCCGCGGATGTACAAGAATAGAATCAGTGGCGAGGAGATGCCCTTCAATGCGCGGCATACTCTCATCATGATGTGGGGCGGACAGAAACCCGTCCGGTTTATAGACAAGGAGTGGTGGTGATGTTGATTGGTGTACCGAAGGAGATAAAAAATCACGAGTACCGCGTTGGCATGACGCCGGGCAGCGTGCGTGAGGTGGTGGCACACGGGCATGAGGTGCTGGTTGAGCGGGGTGCGGGCGCGGGCATCGGTGCCGATGATGCGACCTACTGTGCGGCGGGCGCCCGGATTGCCGACACGGCACAAAGTGTCTTCGAGCGCGCCGCGATGATCGTCAAGGTGAAGGAGCCGCAGGCCGTAGAGCGTGCCATGCTACATGAGGGCCAGGTGTTGTTTACCTATCTGCACCTGGCGCCCGACCCGGAGCAGGCGACAGACTTGCAGCGCTCCGGCGCGACCTGCATCGCTTATGAAACCATCACCTCAGCCACGGGCGGCCTGCCCTTGTTGGCACCTATGTCCAAGGTTGCCGGGCGCATGGCGGTGCAGGCTGGTGCGAGTGCGCTGGAAAAGGCGCATGGTGGTCGGGGCCTGCTGCTCGGGGGGGTGCCGGGTGTCGAGCCGGCCAGGGTAGTGATTATCGGTGGCGGTGTGGTCGGTCGGCATGCCGCAGAGATGGCGGTGGGGCTGCGTGCCGACGTGGCGATCCTGGACCGATCCGCAGCGGTGCTCGACGACCTGGATGCGATGTTCCAGGGTGCGGCCAGAACGGTGTATTCCACGCACGATACCCTGGAGCGCTATGTGTTGCAGGCCGATCTAGTGATTGGCGCGGTGTTGGTGCCGGGGGCGGCGGCGCCGAAGCTGGTTACCCGGCAGATGGTGACGGCGATGCAGGCCGGTGCGGTCATCGTGGACGTGGCTATCGACCAGGGGGGGTGCTGTGAGACGGCCCGACCCACCACGCATACTGAACCGACCTACGTGGTCGATGAAGTGGTGCACTATTGCGTGGCGAATATGCCCGGTGGTGTGCCATTGACCTCCACCCATGCACTGAATAATGCCACCCTGCCCTATGTCCTGATCCTCGCCGACAAGGGCTGGACACAGGCGCTGAGTGACGATGTGCACCTGCGCAACGGGCTCAATATCCATGCTGGCCAGATCACTTGCCCGGAGGTGGCCACGGCACTGGAACAACCGTATGTCGATCCGACCCGGTTTCTCTAACTTTCTCTAAGGCACAGGGACAGCGGGCGGTAACAAAAAGACAGGGCAAAACGTCACCGTTTCGCCCTGTCTGGTTTGGTTCAGACCTCCCGGTCTGCGCGGCTATGTCCGTGCTCAGGGCTTGACGAAGTTGTAACCATTTTGTTCGAGCTGCATGATACGCACGATACCACCGGGCACGACAACCGCCGAGGAGACCAGCTTGGGCAGATGGCCAGTTTTGCGCTTGAAGCCCAGCATGGTGTTGTGACAGGCATCGAACTCCACGCCTTCCTCAGACTGACTGTTAATGCGTTCCGCGACGGGGCTGTTGGCAAACAGCATTTTCAGTCCCGGGCCGTAGGCGACGACGACAACCTGGACCTTGCCCTGGCCAAAGAATTTCCTGACGTTGGCGGCGTTGTTCAGCACAACATTCCAGCGCCGTGGTTCGGCCTGGGTGACCTGCAGGACCAGGTGTTGTTTCGCGAAGGGTTGGGGACTGATGAGTTGGAGCTTGTTGTAGGTATAGTGTTTGTAGATAGACCAGTTTTCCGCCAGTGCCGGTTGCAAGGCGAGCATGCCGAGCAGCAGGGTCAGGCCGACCAGTGTACGGTGCCATGTCTTCATCGGGTATTCCTCCAGTGGGTGGGTGTTGCCAAATAAATCTGCGACGCCTTGGTGTCAATGTTGTTATTGAATAACCGCCACACTGTTAACCAAAGAGGGTGCAACTGTGTCACGGGTCCGCCTCGTATAGTAGACAACAGGAATCGGGGAAGATTCTGCGACACTGCGATAGTGCCTGATGCGACGGCGCGCGATGTGAAGAAAGTGTAATGAAGAAAGCGTGTCATGTCCACCGGTAGCGGAAAACCGCATATAATATGTAAAAGAGGTTTTGGTTGATGCACTGGGGCCGTACTGGAGTGCGTTTTTATAGGACCCCTGCTCTGCCACCTCGTGCCCTACGGGTTGGTGTGTGTCGGTGGGGTTTGCGTATCACACCGCGGTGCCCGGCGCAGGGTGCAATCTCGATATGCAGGGAGGACAGGACAATGCGAGGACCGGGTTATCTATTGTCGATGATGGCCACCGGGTTGCTGATGTTGGCGTTCGTGCCGGTGTCGGCAGTGGGTGAGGGTTCGGTTGGACACGGGGGTGAATTCACCTCCGTGTCCGGCGTGCACCTGCGTGTGCGGGCCGATTTTCGTGTCGTGGACGATGACGCCCAGCAGTGGCGGAGTGAATGGCGTGATGACGGCGATGAAGATTGGGGCGGGGGTGTCTGGCTGGGCCCCGCTTGGGCGCCCTACTGGAGCAGGCCGCCTGTCTATGTGTATGCGCCGCCGGTGCGTGTCTATCAGTCCCCGCCGGTGACCTATATTGAACGGGGTGCCACGCACGCAAAGCCGTATTATTGGTATCACTGCGCGACCCCAAAAGGCTACTATCCCTATGTCAAACGCTGCCCGTCCGGCTGGACCAGGGTCATACCCCATCCGCCGCGTGATGCGCGGTAACACACGATAATAACCGGACAGTAAAAGAGGAATATGTCGATGAAACACACCGTAGGTATCATGCTGATGGTAGCGGTTGCTCTGGTGTTGGGAGGGTGCGTCACCCTGCCTACCGGGCCACGCATCATGGTCTTGCCGGGGCATGGCAAGAGCTTTGCACAGTTCCAGGAAGACAATGCCTATTGTCGGCAGTATGCCCGTGCGCAAGTGGGTGGGCAGTCTGCGCAGCAGAGCGCCAATGTGACCACGCTCAAGAGCGCCGGTGTCGGCGCCCTGCTTGGCGGCGCGCTGGGTGCGGCAACGGGTGACAGTCAGGGCGCGGGGGCGGGTGCCGCGACCGGTGCCTTGATGGGTACGATGGTCGGTTCATCGAATGCTGCCTACGGTGTGCAAAGCCTCCAGCGTCAGTACGATAATGCCTATGCCCAGTGCATGTACGCCAAGGGCAATGCCATTCCTTCTATCGGGCGGATGCGCCAACGCCGGCGCCCGCCGGCTTATTACTCACCGCCGCCCCCACCGGATGAATAACCGTCTACAGGTCATCGGGCCATCCGCAGGACCGCTTGCGGTGCAGGGTATCAGGTGACCCGCGGTTGTGTGCCCCATTTCTGGCCTGAAGCATGGTACAGTCCCTCTGCCAGAAGTCTGTCGGACTGGCGCGGCGTAGTGGGAGGGTAGGGGATGAATTTGGGTCATCCCCTACCCCTCCCGCACAACAGCATCATCCCGCATCCGACAGTCTCCCGGGAGGCGAGTGGAGGACCGGTCCGGTTTATCGGAACCGCACCGGGGCGTGCGTTCTCCTCTTGCGATTGTCAGCGTCTCCTGCAATGCACCACTGCATACGCGCGGAGCCCGGCCTTGTCCACAAGGCTTGACGGGGGGGATCTGTTTTTTTATTGTGCGGCGCAGTGTAACGGTGGCCCCGCCACGGTGCCGATGTTGTCAATCCGGTACGATGCATTTTTGATAAAATCACGACCTGAGCGGAGCACTGGGTGATGCACGATGTATACAGGCCGTCGAGAAAGGACATGACATGCGAAACAAGATGATGCACGCGAGCACGCGTGCCGGCTTTGTGTTGAGCGGGTTGCTGTGGCTGATCGCCGGGATTGGGCTGGGCGTCGTGCTTGACCAGCAGGGGGGAGTGGATGCCGCCGCTTCAGGCAGACCTGATTACCGTCTCATGCAGAATGCCTGGGACCTGATTGAGGCGCACTATGTGGACCGCAGCGCCATTATCCCGAAGCGGGCAACCTATGCCGCCATCAGCGGTATGGTCGATTCGCTGGGCGACACCGGCCACAGTGTGTTCCTGTCACCGAAACGAGTGAAGGAAAGTCATCAGGCGATCGCAGGGCATTTCCCCGGTATCGGGGCTGAGGTGCGCATGAAGGACGGGGTGGTCGTCATCGTTGCGCCGCTGGATGGCTCACCGGCGGAGAAGGCGGGATTGCGGGCGGGCGATCTGATCCTCAAGGTCGATAACAAGATAGTGCTGGGCGAGACGCTCGAGCAGGTCGTGCGGCGCATACGTGGACCCGCGGGTACGACGGTAAGTCTGTCCATTCGTGAGCCGCATTCGAACACGATTCGGGTGGTGAGCGTCACCCGGGCTGAGATCCACGTGCGCAGTGTGAGCTGGCGCATGCTCCCGGGCACGCACATTGCTGATGTACGTATCGCTGCTTTTGACAGCGGTGTAGCGGTAGAACTGCACAAGGCGATACTGGCCCTGACGGCCCAGGGCGCACGGGCCGTGGTGCTTGACCTGCGTAACAATCCCGGTGGTCTGTTGACCGAGGCCGTGGCGGTTGCCAGCCAGTTCCTGCACACCGGCGATGTCCTGTTGGAGAAAAATGTGAAGGGCCAGATCAGGCCGGTGCCAGTGGAAAGGCGTGGTACGGTATTATCGTTGCCGATGGTCGTGTTGACAAACTTCGGTACGGCCAGCGCAGCGGAGATCGTCACCGGCGCCTTGCAGGACGCGAAACGGGCCAAGGTGGTGGGTGAACCCACCTTTGGTACCGGCACCGTGCTCGAGGAGTTTGATCTGCCCGGCGGGTCGGCCCTGCTGCTGGCCGTGCAGGAGTGGTTGACGCCGGACGGTCACACCATCTGGCACAAGGGTCTGACACCGGGGGTGAAGGTGGCCCTGGCCAGTAATGCCCTGTTCGTCACTCCCACAGTACTCAAGACGATGAACCGAGTGCAGTTGCGCGCTAGCAAGGATGCTCAGTTGCTCAAGGCCATGGCCTTACTGGAACAGGGCAGGGTATCCACGCACAGCAAGGCCCGGGTGTCACGGCCGGGGCCGCGCTAGATATCCAGTCTACCGGATTGCCCGCGTGAGGCGTTACTCGTCGTTGGCGTTCATTTCGGGGTTGAAGAAGCGGAAATGATTGTGGCCGATCGCCTTCGCCTGATACATGGCCGCGTCACTGTGCTTGAGCAGGGTATCGGTGTCGCGCCCGTCATCGGGGTAGAGGGCAATACCCAGGCTGGCGGCGGTATGCAGTTCATGTCCCGCGATGAGATGAGTTGTGCTCAGGGTGGCCAGGAGTTTTCGTGCGACAGTGGCTGCCATGGCCGATTTGTCCAGTCGGCGCAGCACGATGATGAACTCATCGCCTCCCCGGCGTGCCACGGTGTCCTCACCGCGCAGGCAACCTTGCAGACGCTGTGCGACGGACTGGAGCAGTTTGTCGCCGATATCATGGCCGAGCGAGTCATTGATGACCTTGAAGTCATCCAGATCGATGAAGATGATGGCAAAGCCCTCATCGCCGCGTTGACTGGCGGCAATGGCCTGCTCGATCCGGTCCTGGAGCAGGGTGCGGTTGGGCAGGTCGGTCAGGGCATCATGTGTGGCGATGTGCCTGATTTCGTTTTCGCTGGCCTTGCGTCGGGAGATATTCTGTAGCATGGCAATGAATAACTGCTGTCCCTGCAGGCGCATCTCGCGCACGCGCAGATCGGCGGGGAAGGTAACACCGTTGTGGCGCAACGCATCCAGTTCGATTGCCAGCGGGGCCGGTGTGGGCGCGCTGGTGCCAGTGCATTGCTGGCGGTACGCATCGAGCAGGGCGTGGCGGCTGGCGGGGAACAGGGTGCTGAAGGGTTGTCCCAACAGCGTGGCTGATGAGTGGCGTAACATGCGCAGGGCCGCCGGGTTTGCAGATTCGATTAGCCCATCGGGCGAGACGATGATGATGCCTTCTTCGATATTTTCCAAAATGGTACGGGTGCGGGTTTCGCTGTCATGCAGGTGTGCATTGGCCTCACGGGCGTGGTGTTCGGAGACGATGAGTTGGCGAACCAGAGGGCTGACCAGCCATTTCAGCAGCAAGGCACCGAGGGTCAGAAACACGATAAGCAGGGGACCGATGAATCTGATTTGTCGCCAGATCGGTGCGTATAACTCGGCAGTGTCGATTTTGAGCACCGCGCCCAGGCCGGTCGTGCCGACCGGGGCATAGGCTGCAACGACCTGGTGGCCACGGTAGTCGTGGGTGGTTGCTGCACCACTCTTGTCCTCCAGGGCATGGGCCATGGGCAGGGGGTGGCCCTGGAAGGCGCGGGCAATGCGCGGAAAAACCCCGGGATGGAGTGACGTCGGAAAGCACCGCATGTCGTGGCCGAGCGGTGCGCAAAGGGCCAGGATGCCGGTCTTGCCGAGTGTACCCGTGGCGCGCAGCATGTGCGTGAGTCGGGGCAGGGGTGCCTCGCTCAGTATATAGCCGAGTGTGGTGTGATGGCGCACGAAGGGGATACGGGTGCGCAGGACGAACCCCTGCGCCCAGAGCAAACGGGTGGCGGGATGGGTGTCCAGCGTTACCGCCAGCGCCGGGTTGGCCACCATGGCGCCCGCGCTCGATATGACCTTGCCGTGTGTGGACACGATTTGGATAGCGGAGAAGCCGGTCTTCAGAAAGGAGCGGGTGGCACGGTTCAATATATGTTGTGCGCGTTGGTTCGCGGGTGCAGTAAGGTGTATCTGCATCTGGTCCATAATAACCGGGCGGGTGGCGATGGTATGGGTCGCCGCAATACGTTGTTCGATGCCAGAGGTGAATAATTGGATGCGTCCCTCCAGGGACAGTTGCAGGCTTTTGCTCAGGGTGTCCTTGCTAAAGCGTTGCATCAGCCAGAATACGGACAGGCTGGTGACCAGGGTCACAACGATCAGGACCAACCCGGCGATCAGGGCGATGTAACGCGCGTTGGTTTTCTGTGGGTGTGTCATTATGACGGTTGGCCCTGATGTCGCGATGTATTTCTATTTTTGTGGCGAGCGCACACGATGGCCCGGCGCAGAGACCATGTCAGAAGGTCTGGGAGTGGGACTGCCACGCTGGTGGGAGGGCGGCTCGATGGCCCGGTTTTCCGTGCGCCAATCCGCTATCACCCCTTCACGATCGGAACAGTGGACTCTCTGCCCTTCTTCCCTGGACGCGGTAAAATCCTGAACCCGGTCACCTCCTGGCGTCGTGTTTTACGGACTACTTTGAGTATCCTTCCATATTGTCGGAGTGATCTCAAGCAGATGGGTTGCATCTCCCAACCAGATTTGCCCGTCCTGAAGGGTGCATTGCAGTTGCATGGTGCGTTGTACCAGTTGGGTTAGTGCCCGGCTTTGCACCGGGTCTATTTGCACCACGTGCAGGTTGTTGAGGCGCTGGAGTTGCGTACGCACCCGATCCCACCATAGCGCTGCGCCGTGGCCCCCATAGCCATAGACATAAACCGTATCGGCGCGGCCACAGGCACGGCGCAGGCGCTTTTCATCCGGTTGTCCCAGATCAATCCACAGGGTGATGTCCTCGCTGAGTGATTTGCGCCACAGTGCGGGTTCATCCTCGCTGCTCAGTCCCCGGGTAAAGCGTAAGGTCTCGTCGGCATGCAGTGCGAAGGCAAGCAACCGTACCATCATGCGTTCATCCGTCTCTGATGGGTGGCGGGCGAGTGTCAGGGTGTGAGTGGCATAGTAGTGCCGGTCGAGGTCGGTGACCTGAAGTTCGACCCGGAATACGGTGGCCTTGAGCGCCATGGGCGGGGTGCCTGGGAGTCCGACAGACTCCGGTTTAGTCAGTGACCTTGCGGCGCAAGTTTTTTTGCTGGCCACGTCGGGTCTTGCGGTCAAGGCGCCTTTTTTGTGCGCCGTGCGTTGGTTTCGTGGCCTTGCGTGTCTTGGGGATTACGGCCACATGTTTAATCAATTCACTCAGGCGTGCAAGCGCCTCTGCGCGGTTCTTCTCCTGGCTGCGATAGCGCTGCGCCTTGATGACAATCACCCCCTCCTTGCTGATGCGCTGGTCGGAGAGTTTCAGCAGGCGTTGTTTGTAAAATGCGGGCAGTGACGAGGCGTGGATATCAAAGCGCAGATGGATGGCGGTGGCCACCTTGTTGACGTTCTGACCACCGGCACCCTGGGCGCGGATCGCGCTCAGTTCGATGTCCTCATCGGGGAGCGTGACCTGGCGTGAGATGACTAACATGCGTATGGGTTGGTGGTGCGTGCGCTGTAAGGTGTGGGGCGCCAGTGTACACCCGGAGCGGCAGCGGTGTCCGTATTGGCGGCTTGCCCGATAAGACGGGCATATCCTTACCCCGGCCGGGGCTGGTATACTGTGGGCTGCGACGCACTCCGGTCTGCGTCATGCCCTGAGTGGCGAGTCTCGCGGTTATCCCTTCTCCGGCCAGTGCCCAACCGGGCGGGCCTCCAGTGAAACGGGCCCCCGAAGCACATTTGAATAATCATTCCCGCCTAAGACCGGTCTGGGGCAGATGCTCCGGTTAGGCCAACGTATAAGGCAAGCAATTACCCATGTCATTCGATACCCTCGGCCTGTCGGCCGAATTACTCCGTGCTGTCGCCGAACAGGGCTACAGCGAACCGACCCCCGTGCAGTGCCAGGCCATCCCCGTCGTCCTTGAGGGGCGCGACCTTATGGCCGGTGCGCAGACCGGCACCGGCAAGACCGCCGGTTTTGCCCTGCCCCTGTTGCAGCGCCTCATGCAGCGTCGCACACATACGGGTCGTGCCACCGTGCGGGCGCTGATCCTCACGCCCACGCGCGAACTGGCGGCACAGGTGGGCGAGAGTGTGGCCCTCTACGGTCGGCATTTACCATTGAAATCTGCCGTTATCTTCGGGGGTGTAAAGATCAATCCCCAGATCGATGTGCTGCGCCGCGGTGTGGATATCCTGGTGGCGACACCGGGTCGTCTGCTCGACCATGTCTCGCAGCGTACGCTGGATCTGGGACAAGTCGAGATCCTGGTGCTGGACGAGGCTGATCGCATGCTGGATATGGGCTTTATCCGTGATATCCGCAAGATCATGGCCCTGTTGCCCGCTGGCGGCGTGCAGGGGCGGCAGACTTTGCTGTTTTCGGCGACCTTTTCCGGTGAGATCAAGCGGTTGGCCGATCGTCTGCTGCACGCGCCGGTCCTGATCGAGGTCGCGCGACGCAATCTCACCGCCGAGGGGGTGGCGCAGGTGACCCATCCGGTCGATCGCGAACGCAAGCGCGAGCTGCTGTCCTACCTGATTGGCTCACAGAACTGGCAACAGGTGCTGGTCTTTACCCGTACCAAGCACGGCGCGAACCGTCTGTCCCAGCAGCTTGAGCGCGACGGCATCAGCGCCGCGGCGATCCATGGCAACAAGAGTCAGGGTGCGCGCACCCGGGCGCTGGCCGACTTCAAGCGCGGCGCGGTGCGCGCACTGGTGGCAACGGATATCGCCGCACGTGGATTGGATATCGAGCAATTGCCGCACGTGGTGAACTTCGAGCTGCCCAATGTGCCGGAGGACTATGTGCACCGCATCGGGCGCACGGGTCGTGCTGGCCACGCTGGCGAGGCGATCTCGCTGGTCTGTGTGGACGAGCATAAGCTGTTGCGTGACATTGAACGTTTGATCAAGTGCGATCTGCCCAAGACGGTCATCCCCGGATATGAGCCGGACCCCAGTATCCAGGCTGAGGTGATTCCCAACGGGCGCAATGGCCGCCGGGGGGGCAATGAGGTGAGTCGTGGGCACCAGGGTCCGCGTCAGCATAAGGCCGCGACGAGCGCGCAGCAGCAGGGACGTCGAGTCACCGGCGAGAGCCGGGCCGCAGCGGATGCCCGCTCCGGGAGGCAGAGTGGCACCGGTCAGGGCCTTGGTCAGGGCACAGCGCGGGCATCGGTTTCGGATCAGCGGATGCAGACGGGCAGGAGTGAACGGTGCGCACACACTGGCGCGCAATCTGTACCCACCGGACAGCGTTCAACTCATCAGGCGTCGGGCCGAGGTGCACCTTTACCCCGGCGTGGCCGGGACAAGCGCGAAGTGCCGGCCCTGCTGGGCGGGGGTAAACCGCGCGACTAGGTAGTCGTCGGGGTCGGGAAATTAGCGGCGGCGGCGCCCCGATCCCTTGTTGCGTGGTTCTTCATAGCGCACCCGCAGCGGTTTCTCACCAAAGGTTCGCCCATTCAGCGCTGCCATGGCAGCGCGTGCCTCATGTCCTTCCATGCCGACAAAGCCAAAACCACGGCATTTTCCACTGAAAACATCGGTCGCCAGCTGAATGCTACGGACCGTGCCGAATTCCGAGAACAGGGCGCGCACACTCTCTTCCGTGGCATCGGGGGACAGGTTGCCTACAAACATTTTTTTCAACTAAAGACATCCTCATGTGAGGGGGCGGGCGCATCGGATGACGGTGGGACGCAAGCGACCCTTTCCCGCAACAGAGTGTCTGCTGCGGGGACAACGGGGCGATAGCGATGAACGGTAACGCGCAGTTGGTGATGGTGCGTTTAGTCCTGGGCCGTTACTTGAACCGCCTGGAGCCCCTTGGGACCCTGTTCGACCTCGAAGCTTACACTTTGTCCCTCGGGCAGGGTCTTGAAGCCGCTACCCTGGATAGCGGAGAAATGTACGAAGACATCCGGGCTGCCATCGGAGGGGGAGATAAAGCCGTAGCCCTTGGATTCGTTAAACCACTTTACAGTACCAGTCGCCATATGAATTCACTTCTTGTCAGTTAATGATACACGTCAGGTGTGCATGACTACATTCGCAGGCCGACGACGTGGACGTGGTGCCACGATGGAAGCCGGAGTGGAATATGCACATTCGCGTCAACAGTGTAGCTGACTGCGCCGGGAAAAACGAATCGCGTGTCTGGTGCGCATGGCGGCACGGCCGCTTTGGGCAAGGCCGACACTGGTATTGGCACCCCGGTGCGTGTATAGTCGCCCCTCCCCCCGTCATGGGGGCGAGACGTTTCTGACCTCCCGCGAGTTGTTTCATCTCTGGTAATCCGGTTGGCGACGTGTGGCGATCCTCACTGTCGGCGCAGGCTGGCATGGGTGCGCCTCTGGGTGAACCAGGCGAGATGACGTTGCGCCACGCTTGACGTCCTTCCTTACGGTATTCCGCCGACGTTCTCTATTTCACTGTATCTATGACTGTCTGCCGCTCCATGAGGCGGACGGGGAGCGATTGTGTCCTTTAACGATTTGAAGCTTGATTCCCAACTGATGCGGGCGATTGAAGCCTGTGGTTTCGACGCCCCGACTGATATCCAGCGCGAGGCTATACCGATGGTGCTGGCGGGCCGTGATCTGATGGCCTCGGCCCAGACCGGCACCGGCAAGACAGCGGCCTTCGTGCTGCCTGCCCTGCACCGGTTGCTGAATTCGACCCCCGGCCATGGCCGCGGGCCGCGTGTACTGGTGCTGACCCCGACCCGCGAATTGGCCATGCAGGTCAACGACAATGTGCGCCAACTCGGGCGCTTTTGTCGACTGACGACCGGCAGCGTGGTCGGTGGCATGCCGTACCCACCGCAGATCCGTTTGTTCAAGCAGTCGGTAGATTTCGTGGTGGCCACGCCTGGCCGGCTGATGGACCACATGGAGCAGGGCTATGTCGACTTCTCACGCCTGGAGATGCTGGTACTCGATGAGGCCGATCGCATGCTGGACATGGGTTTCGTGCAGGCGGTCAAGGCCATTGCTGCGGCTACCCCCGCTAACCGCCAGACCCTGTTGTTTTCCGCGACATTGGAAGGCAAGGTGTTGGCCATTGCCCGGGCCCTGCTCAAGGACCCGGTCCGGGTGCAGCTGGCGGCCAACCACGATCGCCATGCCGCGATTCGCCAGCGCATTCACCAGGCGGATGACCTCTCGCACAAGCATCGCCTGTTGTCACACCTGGTCACCGACGCGGATGTGCGCCAGGCGGTGATCTTCACCGCGACCAAACGTGGTGCCGACCGTTTGGCCTTGCGCTTGGTCGAACAGGGCCATTCCAGCGCCGCCCTGCATGGTGACATGGGCCAGGGACAGCGCAAGCGCACGGTCGATCGTATGCACCGTGGGCAGCTCAAGTTGCTGGTGGCCACCGACGTCGCCGCACGCGGGCTGGACATCAAGGGGATCAGCCATGTGATCAACTTCGATCTGCCCATGGTGGCGGAAGACTATATCCACCGTATCGGTCGTACCGGCCGTGCCGGTGCGAGCGGCACGGCGATCTCGCTGGTCGGTCCGGAAGACTGGCACAAGCTCTCGGGGATCGAACGCCTGACCGGTGGCAAGCTGGAGCGTGAGGCCATCCCCGGGCTTGAACCACGGCTGCCGGAGCCGCGTGCCGGCCAGGCCCGCAAGCCTGGTGGCAAACGTCCGTACCGTGGTGGCCCTTCGAAGGGAGGACGCTACAGTGCCAAGCCCAGTGGCGGGCGTGGCGCACGCTCGGCCCAGGCGCGCAGCGGGCATCCTCGCCGCCACAGCGGGATCTAGGCGGCGGCTGGACCCACAGGCGGAGGCTATTGCGTGCGCTCACCGGCGCAGTAGCCCCATCTCAAGTTCGTCAATCCCCCCTGGACCGGTGATGGGCATGGCCGCGTTCTGACGGCCGTGCCGGGGTTCATACAGCGGCGAGTGCTGGCGCCAGGTACCTTGGCGCGGCGGGTCTACCCTGCGCGAGCAGGCAACGCTCGCTGGTCGTGTCCCCAATAGCGGGCCCGGGCAGACACTCTCCCACCCCCTTCGCCACTCTCGCGCATCGCCCCCCCCCTCGATGAGTTGCTCCGGTGCGGCATGGAGGGCGACTCCGGCGGTGTGTTATCCGCGTTGTGCCAGATCAGCTCATGGGGTCTGTCCGAGCGGGCGCAGCGGTCTGCGCACATCACGAATATGAAGGGGCGATGCAGTGTTCAGGCGACTCCAGCAGGGTGTAATACGGCATATACCCGTTGGGTGGCGGCGGGGCTATGCGAAGGTATACCGTGCGATGGGCATGGCGGTGTGGTTTCCCCATGTGCCGTTGGCGCTGGCCGTCGGACTGGCCGGGGTACTGGAAATGCTGCCATCGCTGGCGCATGTGCGGATCAGTCATGGCCTGGATGAGATGCTGCGGCCTTTGGTCGGTGGTGTTGCGTACATCGATTTTCGTGGCCTGCCACACCTCGCACTTGGTTTTGTACAACTCGTCATCGGCGTCGGTTTGCTGTGGCGTTCGCGGTTGGCCTGGTTTGGTGCGCTGGTCATGATCCTGTCGGGGCTTGCACTGGCCCTGTTTTACCCCCGCCCGGTAGCCGATCACGCGCAGGAAATCTATCTGTTCGTAGTATTGGTAGGGTTGCTGTTTGGCCAGCGTCATTTCAGAAAAAGCAGCCTGGCCGTCGGCACCCTGTTTGCCGCGGCGAGCATCGCGCTGGCCCTGGGTTACGGGGTGGTTGGCAGTTACGTACTTGGCAACCAGTTCAAGCCGGTGATTGGCAGTTTTACCGATGCCCTGTATTTTACCGTGGTCAGCATGTCGACGGTGGGATATGGGGACATATTACCGGTCACCACCGAGGCGAGATTTTTTGTGATGTCGCTCATCGCGCTGGGTTTGACCGTGTTTGCCACGTCATTGAGCGCGGTGCTGGTGCCGCTTATCAATGGACGCATGCGGGCATTGCTTGATCCGGGGAGGCAACAGATGAAGCGGGACAATCATTATATTCTGGTGGGAGATACGCCATTGGCACGCAATACATACCGTGAATTGCATGCCCGTAACGAGCACGTCACACTGATTATACCCGTGGGTGTGAATGAGGCCGCCTTCGAGGGAGCGGATATCGTCATTGGTGATCCCAGCGACATCGAGGTCCTGCGCACGGCAGGCGCAGAGCATGCCAAGGCCATCATCGCATTGACCGAAGACGACTCGGAGAACGCCTTCGTGGTGCTGGCCGCAAAGGAGGTGAGCAAAACGGCGAAAACGGTCGCCGCCGTAAGCAATGCGCGCAATCTGACGCGAGTGCGCCGGGTACACCCTGACATGGTGTTGGCCCCGCAGGTGCTGGGTGGCGAATTGCTGGCCATGGTGCTGACCGGTGAGCCTATCGAAAGTGAGCAGGTGCTCAACAAACTGTTCAATTCCACGCCGACGCACGAACACTAACCACGTACCCGCATGCCCGTGGGCGCTGGAGCACCGTGTCGGCAGCGCCAGGGGTAGACTGTGCCGGACCGCACCCGCAGGATAGTGTGCCTGCGATCTCGGCGAGTATCCTGCGCCCTGGAAGTCGGGTAGATACCCGCGTTGAGGCAGTCTAGACATGGACCTGGTATGAAACTGTTGTGTCCTTCCCGGCGGAACACCACGGTGCCGGCCATCTGGGTGTTGGTGTTGATGGTCTCGGTCGGTCCGTTCGGTGATACCGAGTACACCCCCTCGCTACCACGCATTGCGCATGAGCTGGGTGTCAGTTACAGCGCGGTGCAACAGAGCATGACGGTCTATCTGCTGGCCTATGCCCTGGTGCAACTGTTCTACGGCCCCTGGTCGGACCGGATAGGACGCAAACCGGTCGCGCTCTGGGGCGCGCTGCTGTTCATCGCCGGTTCTTATGTCTGTTGGATTAGCAGCAGCCTTGATCTGCTGTTGGCGGGACGGTTTTTGCAGGGACTCGGGGCCTGTGCCGGTGCGGTAATCTGTTCGGCTGCGGTACGTGACAGCTATCCGAAGGATCAGATCGGTACCATCTATGCTCGCATCAATGCGGCCTTTGCCCTGGCACCGGCACTCGGACCGATCGTGGGTTCGATAGTCGATGATCGGTTCGGCTGGCACGCAAACATGTTTATTCTCCTGGCCCTGGGTTGCGTGCTGCTGGGGGTGGTGTTCCTGTTCCTGCCAGAGACGCATCACCCAGACCCGTCGCAGAGACTGTTACCACGCCGTCTGTGGCATGCGTATGGCCGTCTTTTCCGGCATCAGAGCTTCTTGCCGGCGATCCTGATTAACGGGTTAGCCATTGGCGTGGTGTATACCTCCCTGACCGAAGCCCCGGCGCTGGTCACCGACGTGTTGGGATTGCCCGCACGGTGGATCGCCGTGGTGGCGGGTGGTGTGCTACTGGCCTTTGTGGGTGGATCAATGCTGGGGGTCCGGTTGCTGAGGCGCATGTCATCAATGCGGATTCTGCGCATCGGCCTTGTGCTGATCGTGGCGGGCGCCCTGTTGCAAGCCGGCATGGGTTACCTGGACCGGGTCAATCTGGCGAGCATGCTTTTGCCGATCATGGTGAGTTTTTCCGGCATCGCGCTGATCGTCCCCAATGCCACAGGCATTGCGATGCGCCCCTTCGACCGGGCGGCCGGCGCGGCCGCAGCCATGCTGGGGTTCAGTCAGATGGGCATTGCCGCACTGGCCAATGTCGGCGTCAGCCTGTTGCCGCTGAGCCCGGTGTACGCGCTGCCGATAATTTTCACGATTCTGGCTGGTCTGGGCCTGATGGTGCACGGGCTGGCGTTGCATCGGGGTGCGAGGAGAAAGCAGCGGCCGAAAAGAGGGACCTGAAGAATCATCCCCGGTGAGTGTGCAGGTGATACTGGCCGCCAGAGGCAGGGGGGTGCGCCTGTTCGATGAGTGTCCGGCAGACGTCCTGGAGCGGTTCGGGGCGGTGGATGTGAAAGCCCTGTACATAGTCTATGCCCATGTCGCAGAGCATGGCGTGGGTGCGGTGGTTCTCGACGAATTCGGCGACGGTCTTCAGGTCCATGATATGGCCAATTTCGTTGATGGCGTTGACCATGGCACGGTGGATGGGGTTGCTTGTCATGTCGTGCACGAAGGCGCCGTCGATCTTGATGTAGTCGACGGGCAGGTTATTGAGATAGGCGAAGGTAGAGAGGCCGCTGCCGAAGTCATCGAGGGCAAATTCACAACCCAGCTGTTTCATGTCCCGCATGAACGCGGCGGTGGTTGCGAGGCTGGCGATGGCGGCGGTTTCAGTGATCTCGAAACAGATCGCACCCGCTGGCAAGGGGTGTTGCTGGCACAGCGCATGGATGTGGTGGATGTATTTGGCGTCGCTCAGTGTTGTTCCCGAGAGGTTGATGTTAAGCGTAAGCGGCAATCCCGTGTGCAGGCAATCATGCATGGTTTTATTTGTAAGGAGTCGTTCCAGAACCCAGATATCGATTTTTGGCATCAACCCATAGCGCTCCGCAGCAGGAATGAACATACCGGGCGCATGGATATGCCCGGCCGCATCGCGCATGCGTATCAACACTTCATACTGAGCGTGATGGTAATGTGCCCGCAGGGGTTCGAGGCGCTGGACGTAGAGCAGGAAACCATCGTGCTCCAGTGCAGCATGGATGCGTGAGACCCACTGCATTTCGCCGTGGCGCCGTGCCAGCTCAGCATCGCCCTCGGTGTAGACATGCACGCGATTGCGTCCCCGGTCCTTGGCGGCATAGCAGGCGATATCACCGGCACGCATCAGCTCATTTTGTGTATCGCGCTGGTTGGAATTGAACACCACACCGATGCTCGTGCCTATCTTGAAGGTCTTGTCCTCCCAGCCGAAGACGAAGTCCTCTATTGAGGCACGGATATTCTCGGCAATACCCAGAGACTGGTCGCGCCTGCAATCGCTGAGTAGCAGCGCGAATTCGTCACCACCGAGCCGGGCCACGATATCGGACGTGCGCACATTGTGCAGGAGCAGCAGTGCCACCTGTTTGAGCAGAGCATCACCGGCGATGTGGCCGACGGTATCATTGACTACCTTGAACTGATCCAGGTCGAGGAAGAGCAGTGTGTGGCGGGCCTGATCCTGCTCGAACCGGCTCAGTTGGCGTTTGAATTCGGCACGGTTCATGAGTCCGATGAGGGCATCGTGGGTGGCCTGGTGGTGTAATCGGCGGGCCATCGCGCGTGCCTCGGCTACATTGTGAAAGACCACCACTGCGCCGTTGATGTGACCGTGCTCATCGCGCATCGGCGCGGTGGAACTCTGTATGGCTAGTGTCTTGCCACTGCGGGTGAGCAGGACGATGTGGTCTTTGTCAAAGCGCACGATGTTGCGCACCAGACAGGGATCGATGTCCTCGTGCACCGTTTGCTGGGTGGCTTCATCGAACAGGATGTAAACCTCGCCAAGTGGTCGACCGATGGCCTCATCCTGGGGCCAGCCCGTGAGCTGTTCCGCCACCGGATTCATATAGCGAATAGCGCAGTGCGGGTCGGTGGTGATTACCCCGTCGGCGATCGACTCCAGGGTAATGTGCAGCCGGGTCTTTTCCGCGTGTAACTGCCGCCGGACCTGGTATTCGCGCACCAGCAGGGCGTTGAAATCGGTGAACAGGACGCGGATCTCGCGGCTGCCGGTCGCGGGTGCGGGGAGTCTGTCAGCGCCGCTGTGAGTGACACTCGCCACCGCCCGGGCGAGTATGTGGATGGGGCGGGTGATAAAACGCTGAAAATAGGCGGCAAGCAGAAACACGAACAGCAGCAGTGCGGGGAGCAGGGCGGTGAGTTGCTGGAAGTAGGTTTGTAACGTGCGTTTCATGGCGGTTTTTACCCGGTTTTACCTCTCAGAACGGGTGACACAAGGGACTCAGCGCACGCGCCGGCGCTTGAGCGCCTTGTCGATGGCACGTGCAGCGGCAAAGAGACCAAAGCTGGCGGTGATGAAGCTGGCCGAGCCGTAGCCGAAGCGGCAGTCGAGGTGGACGCCGTGGATGCCGGGTTTCTTGTGACTGACGCTGCCGTCCGCCTTGGGGTAGAGCTTGTGTTGGGTGGAGAAGACACACTCCACGCCGAAGCGTCGCTTAGGATTTTTGGTCCAGCCATAGTTGTCACGCAGGCGCCCACGCACGCGCGCAGCCAGGGCATCGTTGTAGGTACGACTCAGGTCAGCCACCGTGATCTGGGTCGGGTCGGTGCAACCGCCGGCGCCGCCGGTGGTGATGACGGGGATCTTGTTGCGCTTGCAGTAATAGATGATGGCGGCCTTGACGGTGATGGCGTCGATGGCGTCGATGACGCCGTCATGACAGTGGTCCTGGTGGAGGTGGGTGGCGAGGTTATCGACAGTGATGAAGTCGTCCACGCAGCGACAGTCGCAGAGCGGGTTGATAGCTGCAATGCGTCGGGCGAGCACGGCGTATTTTTTCTCGCCGACGGTGTCACTGAGTGCGGGCAGTTGTCGATTGATGTTGCTCAGACTGATGGTGTCATAGTCGATGAGCGTGAGGCGGCCGATGCCCGTGCGTGCCAGCGCCTCGGCCGCCCAGGCGCCGACCCCGCCGAGGCCGATCACGCACAGGTGCAGGGTCTTGAGCTGGGCATAGGCAACGGTGCCGTACAGGCGTTGCAGTCCGGCGAAGCGCTGGTCATAGTCAGATGTGCTCATGGCGTGTCGGCGTGTTTGGTGCGGTTCAGTGCAACCCCAGCACGGCCCTGGCATTGGCCGTGGTCTGTGCCGCGAGGGTCTCGGGTGTTTCATCGCGTACCTCAGCCAGGGCCGCCAGGCACTCGGGCAGATAGGCCGGACTGTTGCGCTCGCCGCGATGGCTGGCCACGGTCATGTCCGGTGCGTCGGTTTCGAGCACCAGGGCGGCGGCAGGCAGGGTGCGGGCCAGGGCGCGCAGCTTGCGCGCGCGGGCATAGGTCAGCATGCCGCCAAAGCCCAGCCTGAAGCCCAGGTCGATATACTGTTGTGCCTGTTGCAGGGTGCCGTTGAAGGCGTGCGCGATCCCGCCGGGTACGCGCACACGGCGCAGACTGGCGAGCACCTGTGCGTGGGCCTTGCGCACATGCAACAGCACCGGTAGACCGGCGTCACGTGCAATCCCCAGTTGTGCCTCGAACAGCTGCTGCTGGCGTGCCCGGTGCGGGTCATCGATGTAGAAATCCAGCCCGATCTCCCCCACGGCCAGGGGGCGTTCATCCGCCACATATCGTGCCAGGGCTGCGATATCCTGATCGTGATGGTGCGTAACATAGATCGGATGCAGGCCCAGAGCGGGGTACAACCGGGGGGAGGGCGAGGCGGTAGCGGTCCGGCATAGCTGCACCAGGGCGTCCCAGCCTATAGCCCGCACGGCGGGTACCACGATGTGTTGCACGCCCTGGCGCAGACATGCGGCCAGCACCGCATCCCGATCGCGCTCGAAGGCCGCCAGATCAAGGTGACAATGGGTGTCGATCAGCTCCATACCGGAATAGTAACGCGGATTGACCCGGTTGTGCGTGATGGTGCGGTGTGTCGAAGGTGCAGGGGTGGGTGGCCGATAGTGACCCGCGATCAGGCGCTGAGGCTTGACGTGGACAGGCACCGGTTGCACAGTGAGCGAATATGAAAGCCACCTGTTATATCATATCGTTAGAGTTTAATTTTCATGTCATATATGCAGATGTGGGCCTGCTGCCCATCCTCTCCCATGCCAGTGAGTGACGCCACCCTGATGAAAACCCGCCAGCCCCTGATCTCGCCATGGCGAGTGGTCGTGAGTACGCCCGGTAGGGTCTGTCTGCTGCTGATGGCACTGGCGGTCTTCGCTACACCGGGTGTGGCGCGCGCCAGTATGGCGGACAAGCCCGCGCATGGGCCGGTGGAGCGGGGTATCGTGGCAGCACAGGCCGCCGCGCGGTTCCAGGTCTGGGTGCAGGGTGTGCGCCGCGAAGCGGCTGCCCAGGGTATCTCGTCTGCGACCCTTCGGCGTGCACTCGGCTCGGTGCGACGGATCAACCGGGTGGTGCAGCTCGATCGCCGTCAGCCCGAGTTTACCCAGACCTTCTGGCATTACCTGGACCAACGGGTAACGCTGGTGCGGATTGCGCGCGGTCGGCAACTGTTACACCAACACCACGTGTTACTGGCGGCGGTGCAACGCCGCTACGGCGTGCCGGCGCGCTACCTGGTCGCCTTCTGGGCACTGGAGACGAATTTCGGTGACCATGTCGGCACCTTCCCGGTCATCGATGCTCTGGCTACGCTGGCCTATGATCAGCGCCGCAGTCAGTTCTTCCGCACTCAGCTTATCGATGCGTTGCATATCATCAATGCCGGTCACATCACGGCGCGGGCGATGAAAGGGTCCTGGGCGGGTGCCATGGGGCAGTTGCAGTTCATCCCCTCGACCTTTCTGCACTATGCGGTGGATGGTGACGGTGATGGTCGGCGGGACCTGTGGGGAGATCTGGCGGATGTGTTCGCCTCCGGGGCGAATTACCTGCGCCATGAGGGATGGCAGCGCGGGCAACGTTGGGGGCGGGCGGTGCGTTTGCCCAGGACCTTCGACTGGAACCTCGCCCAACTCGATATCCGTCAACCCCTGAAGACCTGGGCCGCGCTGGGGGTGCGTCGGACCGATGGTGGTCCTCTGCCGCAGGACAACATGAAGGCCTCGCTGGTCTTACCGCAGGGTCACGCGGGTCCCGCCTTTCTGGTCTATCACAACTTTCGGGTCATCCTGCACTGGAACCGCTCGCTGAACTATGCGCTGGCGGTGGGCATTCTGGCCGATCGCCTGGTCGGTGTGCCTGCCCTGGAACTCGGGCGCAAGGCGGACAGCCGTGTCTTGTCGCGGACACAGTCCCTGGAATTGCAGCGTCTTCTGGTCACCATGGGGTATGCCGCCGGCCGACCGGATGGCATCCTGGGTGCCAAGACTCGGGCCGCGGTGCGCACTTATCAGGTCGCCGCCGGTCTGCCGGCCGATGGTTATCCCTCGCCTGGCGTGTTGGCACACTTGCGCCGTGCCGAGGCGGCGAGGCACCGCTGAGTGCCGCGCAGTCCTGTGTCCCTTGTGGTCAGTGGCCGGTAGCATCATCGTGGCATTGCTCTGGCACAAGACGGTGAAGGGGGTGCTCTACGAGGTGCGCAGCGCCGGTCGTGCCCGGCGTCTGTACACCGACGGTGTCTTTCACAGTCAGTACAATCCGGCCCGCCCGGTGACCAGTGGCGTCTGGGACCTGCTTCTGCTGCCCGCCTTTCTTCATCCGCCAGAGCGGGTGCGCCGGGTGCTGGTGCTCGGTGTGGGCGGTGGCACGGTCATTCGTCAGCTGCGCCATTTCCTGGCCCCGGAGGCGATCGTGGGTGTGGAACTCAATCCCGTGCACCTGTCGGTGGCGCGGCGTTTCTTCGGCGTGCGTTCCCAGCATGCCGCGTTGCACCTGGCTGACGCGCGGCGCTGGGTAGCCGACTATGATGGCATGCCTTTCGATTACATCATTGACGATCTCTACGGTGAGGATGAGGGCGAACCGGTGCGGGCAGTGGAGGCGAACAGGCACTGGGCGCAGGCACTGCTGCGTTGCCTCGCGCCACAGGGGACGCTGGTGTCCAATTTTGTTGCCGCGCACGAGCTGCGGGCGTCGGCCTACCGTGCCAGTGCGCGGGTGCGGCGGCATTTCGACACGGCGTTTCGCCTGTCCACACCGCAAAACGAAAACGCCGTCGGTGCCTTCGTGCGTGCCCCCGGGGCGAGCAGTGCGGTGTTGCGCGCGCGGCTCACCGCCGTCCCGGCGCTCAATCCGGGGCGGCGGACCTGTCGATTGCGCTATCGTATCCAACGCCTGGTGCCTTAACCCGGCACTCTCCCGATATCGTGTTTCAATGCGCGGTGCAACAGGCACTAAAATACAAAGTTTGGTGCATTTTTATCGTGCGAGCGTAATGCCAAGAAAGAGCAGATAAAAAGCACCGTTGACCAGCAAGCCCCATATCGGTAGCCCGTTTGTTGTCTGTGCATGCAGTCGGATCCAGGTGACGCCACCCAGGGTGATCAGCACACCGGCCAGCACTGCCCGGTGTGGTTGCCAGGGTGTGAACATGATCCCGATGGCGGGCAGGAGTGTGCCCTGAAAGACCAGAGCGCCGGTAATATTGCCAACCGCCAGCGTGTCCTTGTTGCGCCGAATCCAGAGGATACTGTTGATCTTCTCCGGTAATTCGGTGGCGATCGGGATGATGAGCAGTGACAGTAACAAGGCCGAGATGCCCAGTATGTGTGCGGTCCCCTCGATAGCGCGAATGAACCCCTCGGCACTGAAGATCAGCAACACCAGTCCGGCACCGAGTTGTACCAGAATGCTCGTCAGGTTGACCGGCAGGCCACCGCGCGCGAAGTACATCGGCGCGTCGGCTGCGGTGCCGTAACCGTCTTCGACCAGGCGTTGTGAGGCGCGCAGGGTCAGCAGGGTATACATGCAATACGTGAACACCAGCGCGATGCTGATGGTCGCGCGCAGGTAGCGTGCCGCCGGTGGGACATACATCGCGGCGATGGCGAGGGCGAAGGCGAACAGGAAAAAGTTCAGGTCCCGCCGCAAGCCCCGGCGTTCCGGTTTTATCCGTCCCCTGATGCCGCGTCGATGGAGGACGGCGAGTGCCATGAGGCATGTTGACAGTGTGGATAGCATCAATGGCGCACCGAGAATCGCGCCCATGCCCACCTCTGCGTTGAGGGTGACATTGCCGGTGCCCGCGAACAGCGCCAGCAGTGGCACCAGAGTCTCGGGCAGGGCGGTGGCGATGGCGGCGAACAGCGAGGCTGTTATCCCCTCGGAGATCTTTAATCTCGCACCAAGGTGTTCCAGTGCATTGGTAAACAGCAGAGACGCAAGCAGGATGAGGCAGAGCATCACGACCAATTCAGCGATGAGATAGGTCATGAGGTCAGCCTTGAGGGCGTGCGGACAGGCCGCTGTCGGCGCCGGTGAACGTGCGACTACAGGCGCGAGTGCCAGGGGACAGAGAGCAGAGAGCGGATTTCAAGGATAGCCACCAGCGTGCAGACGAAAACGCACCATGATACGCCACACCGCGTTGCGGGCAATGCGCCACCGGCCTTGCCGTTTCACCCCCTGGGTTTGCAGCCTTCCCCGTCCGACAGGCCTTTAGCCGTCGTTAAATTCCGCCACGACGGGGGCATGGTCAGAGGGGCGTTCCCAGTGCCGGGGGGCCTTGTCGATATAGCTGGCGGTGCAGCATGGGCTCAGGGCGGGACTGGCGAGGATGTGGTCGATGCGCGCGCCGAGGTTGCGACGAAAGGCGGCGGCGCGGTAGTCCCACCAGCTAAACGTGGCCTCTTCCTGGTCGAACAGACGGAAAGTGTCACTCAGTCCGAGCGCGCGCAAGCGCTCGAAGGCGGCGTGTTCGGGCGCGGAGAACAGGACCCGGTCTGCCCATTTTTCTGGCGCGTAGATGTCGCGCTCATCGGGGGCGATGTTGAAATCACCGATGACGATTAGTTTGGCGTGTCCGGTGAGTTGGGCCTCGAGGTAGGTGGCAAGGTGGTCGAGCCAGTCGAGTTTGTAGGCGTATTTGTCACTGCCAACCTCGGCGCCATTGGGGACGTAGAGGTTGATGAGGCGCAGCGTGTCGTAGCGCGCGGCGAGCACGCGACGCTGGGGGTCGTTGAGACCCGGCAGGTCGGTGGCAATGTCACACGCGGCTTCGGGCAGGCGGCTGAGGATGGCCACGCCGTTGTAAGTCTTTTGCCCGTTGAAGATGACCTGGTAGCCGGCGGCCTCGAGTTCCTGGTGGGGGAATTGTGCATCGACGCACTTGGTCTCCTGGATGCCGAGCAGATCGGGTTGAGCGGTGGCGAGCCAGTCGAGCACCTGGGGCAGGCGCACGCGCAGTGAGTTGACGTTCCAGCTGGCGATTTTCAAGACCCACGATCCCGCATAGCCCGCCAAACCACCTAGATGCGGAAGCCACCGTGGCGCCGGCGATAGCGCAGATCCAGCCAGAGCATGCCACCGACAAAACCGAACAGCAGGACGGCGGCCAACAGCCCGAGATACCAGACGGGCAGGCCCGGGTCGAGGCTGGCAAGCTGTTCGACGCTGGGGACCTTCTCACCGTTGAGGTTGGCGACGGCCAGGCGGATGCGGGCGTTGAGCGCGAGGTTTTTATCCCGCAGACCCTGCAGACTGACGCCATTGGTGGGCAGGAGCACCGGATTAGCGGCGACCTTGGTGGCCTGGCGCTTGAGGGCGCTGACCTGCGTGCGCAGATGTTTCAGTTCGGTTTGCGCCTTGGCCAGAACCTTCATATCGGTGGCGGGGAGATGGGTCAGTTGTCGCTTTGTGCGGGCAAGTCTGCGCTTGGCGGTGTTCAGGTCCCGTATTCTGAGTTGGAGCTGGTCGCTGAGGGAGGTGATGATCCTGCGGTTTTTTTCTTGCTGATCTGTCAAGTCCTGGAGCAGGACGTGTGCAGGCTTGTCCGCCATGAGATAGGTGCTGTTGACCCAGCCCACGGTACCGTCGATGCTGCGTATCTGGGTGAAGCCGTCGCGCTGTGTGAGGACCTTAACGGCGTCGCCGGAGGGCAGGCTCTTGATAATAGGGCTGTCGCTGGCCGGGCCCTGGTGCAGGCCGAGCAGGATATGGTCGGTTACATAAAGCATGCTGGCCAGTGCCGTTCCGGGGGCGCTCAGTCCCAGTCCCAGGCCCAGTATCAGATTCAATCCTACGCCCAGCAGCCAACCCGTCCTTTGCCGTTTCATCGTCTGTGCTCCTGTCATGGTTGTCGGGGTTTTCATGCGGCGATGCCACTGTGGCGCAATAGAGCGTCGATGCTGGGTTCGCGCCCGCGAAAGGCGACGAACAGTGCCATCGGCTCGCTGGCGCCGCCCTGTTCGAGGATGTGATGCAAAAAGGCCCGTCCGGTGTCGCGATCGAAGATGCCCTTTTCCTCGAACTCGCCGAAGGCATCGGCCGAGAGCACCTCTGCCCACTTGTAGCTGTAATACCCGGCGGCATAGCCACCGGCAAAAATGTGCGAAAAGCTGTGCTGGAAGCGGTTCCAGGTCGGTGGTACGACCACGGCGATGTCCTGGCGCACGGTGTTAAGGATCTCCTGGATGCGCGCGCCGCGGTCGGGATCGTAATCCAGGTGCAGGTGGAAGTCGAACAGTGAGAGTTCCATCTGGCGCAGCATCTGCATACCGGACTGGAAATTGCGTGCGGCGATCATCTTGTCGTACAGCGCTTTGGGCAGAGTCGTGCCGGTCTGATGGTGTGCCGCGATGAGGTCCAGCGCCTCGCGCTCCCAGCACCAGTTTTCCATGAACTGGCTGGGCAGCTCCACGGCATCCCAGGGCACACCGCTGATGCCCGATACGCCGAGGTGATCGATGCGGGTGAGCATGTGATGCAGGCCGTGGCCAAATTCATGGAACAAGGTGGTGACCTCGTCGTGGGTGAGCAGGGCGGGCTGCTCACCCACCGGCGGGGTGAAGTTACAGGTCAGATAGGCGACGGGGCGTTGCAGGCTGGCATCGGCATGGCGCAGGCGGCTGATGCACTCGTCCATCCAGGCACCACCGCGTTTTTTCGCACGGGCGTAGAGGTCGAGGTAAAAGCGCCCACGCAGCGCACCCTCGCTGTCACGGATGGCGTAGAAGCGCACGTCCGGGTGCCAGGTGTCGGTGCCCTCGACCTCCTGGATATCCAGGCCATAGAGCCGGCGTACGACCTCGAACATGCCGTGGATGACCTGTGGGGCCGGGAAGTAGGGTTTGAGGGTCTCCTGGCTGATATCGAACAGGTGGCAGCGCAGTTTCTCGCTATAATAGGCGATGTCCCAGGCCTGCAGATCGCCATGGGCGTGGTGTTCGCAGGCGAAGGCGCGCAGTTCGGCCAGTTCCCGTTCGGCCATCGGGCGTGAGCGTCGGGCGAGGTCGTTGAGAAAGTCGAGTACCTGCTGCGGATCGTGGGCCATCTTGGTGGCCAGGGAGCGCTCGGCGAAGTTGGCAAAGCCGAGTAACTGCGCGGCCTCGTGACGCAGGGCCAGGAGCTGCGCCATGATGTCGGTGTTGTCCCACTCGCAATGCCCGCCCTGATCGGATGCGCGGGTGGTATAGGCACGGTAGAGCATCTCGCGCAAGGCGCGGTCCTCGGCATGGGTCAGCACCGCATAATAGGCGGGGAAATCCAGGGTCAACACCCAGCCGTCGAGTTCGCGCTCCTCGGCGGCCTGGCGGGCCATGGCACGTGCGGAGTCGGGCAGGCCGTCGAGTTCGGCCTCGCGGGTGATGTGCCGGGTCCAGGCGTGGGTGGCGTCGAGCAGGTTTTCCTCAAATTTGCTGGTCAGCGTCGAGAGTGTCTGCTGGATGGTTTTGAAGCGGGCCTTTTTGTCTTTGGGCAGGTCGACGCCACCGAGGTGAAAGTCGCGCAGATCATTGTCGATGATCTTGCGTTGGGCCGGATCGAGGTGTGCGTACTCCGGGCCGTCGGCGATGGCGCGAATGGCCTGGTAGAGGCGGGTGTTGTGACTCAGCTCGGTGGCGTAATCGCTGAGCTTGGGCAGGCAGGCGTTGTAGGCGGCGCGCAGATCTTTAGAATTGACCACCGCATTCATGTGGCTGATGGGTGACCAGATGCGGTTGAGCCGGTTGTCCATCTCCTCCAGCGGTTGCATGAGCGAGTCCCAGGTGCCGGGTTCGTTGGCGGCGAGCAGGGTCTCGAGGCGAGTGCGGTTGTCGTCGAGCACGGCGTCGATAGCCGGCTCCATGTGCTCGGGGCGCAGTGCGCAGAAGGGAGGGAGGTCCTGCATGTCGAGCAGAGGATTGTGCATGGTCATCAATACCTTGGACACTTTTGCTTGAGGAAATGAAGCGGCGAAAGTGCGATAATCTAGCACGGCTGCCGGGCTGGCCACAAAACGGAGTCCGCAAAACACCGGTGAGCGTATTGTTTTGCGCCCTCTTTTGCGACGTGAAAGAGGGGCCCACCGAATGCACGGGCACAGTAAACAACAATGGGCCACGATGACCGATACGCAAGCTACCCACCCCTATGCCCAGCTGACGCCAGATGTGGTACTCGACGCCGTCGAACAGTTTGGGCTGCTCCCCTCGGGCACTCTGCTGGCACTGAACAGCTATGAAAACCGGGTCTATCAGATTGGCTTGGAGGCGGGTGGTTTCGTGGTGGCCAAGTTCTACCGCCCGCAGCGCTGGCCGGACGCCGCCATCCTGGAAGAGCATGCCTTTAGCCTGATGCTCGCCGGGGAGGAACTGCCGGTGGTTGCGCCACTGGCCGCGTCTTTACCCCTCTCGGGCGGCGCGGTGCAGGCGCGTACCTTGTTCGAGCAGGCCGGTTTCCGCTACGCGGTGTATCCACGTCGCGGTGGCCGGGCCCCGGAACTGGATGACCCTGAACACCTGCGCTGGCTGGGACGCTTGCTTGGCCGGATGCATGCGCTGGGTGCGGTGCGACCCTTCGTTCACCGCCCGCAGCTGGATGTGGCCGGCTATGGCGAGGCCTCCTACCGTTTCTTGCGCGAACATGATTTTATCCCCGACGAGCTGGCGCACAATTACTGCCAGGCGGCCGAGGAGGTGCTGGCCCTAACCGGTGAGGCCTTCGAGGCCTTTGGTCCTCTACGCCGTCTGCGCCTGCACGGTGACTGTCACCCGGGCAATATCCTGTGGGCGCCCGAGGGTCCGCATTTCGTCGATCTCGACGATGCCTGCATGGGGCCGGCGATGCAGGACCTGTGGATGCTGCTCTCAGGTACGCCGGCGGAGATGACCCGCCAGCTCGCCCTGGTGCTGGCGGGCTACCGCGAGTTCAACGACTTCGACCCGCTGGAGACGATGCTCATCGAGCCCTTGCGCGCGCTACGCATCATTCACTATTCAGGCTGGCTGGCGCGGCGTTGGGACGATCCGGCCTTCCCGCACCACTTCCCCTGGTTCAACACCCCGCGTTATTGGGAAGAACAGCTCTACACGCTGCGTGATCAAGCCGAACGCCTGCGCGATCCGACCTATCGACTTGAGACGTGAGGGATGCACCCCCTCACATCCCCCCTTTTTGTGCACGCCAGATGCCCGTGGCGGGGTTGTCCGGGTTGGCCTCGATACGCCCTGCCGGTGTTGCCGGGGCGGCCTCGACCGGTGGCTGGGTGCGCTCATCGAGCACGTGCCGGGCCAGTGCATGGAGTTGATCGAGGTAGTCTTCCTTCTCGTTGGATGAGCCGGGAAACTCGGAGCACATGTAGCCAATAAGGGCGGCGAGGTATTGCGCGGTGACGCTGGCATTGTCCTGGGCGGCGGGTTCGTGTTCCTCGATGACGCCGGTGATGCGGGCGAGCAGGTCGTCGGAGAGCTGAATGCTTTTCATGGTCTGTCCTTGCCTCGTTGTAGTGGGCTCGTTTAAGGTGTCTATAGTAATACGCCCGGGCGCGCTATGCTTCCTCCTTTAGCGTCACGCCTCTCCCACAACCCCATTTGTCGGACTATTTCCCATGAGTAAACACTACGACATGATTGCCATCGGTGCGGGCAGCGGCGGACTCTCCGTCGTGGAACGCGCAGCCGAGTACGGAGCGCACTGCGCCGTCATCGAGCACGGCCCGCTCGGGGGCACCTGTGTCAACGTCGGCTGCGTACCGAAGAAGGTGATGTGGCATGCCGCTGGCATTGCCCACACACTGAAGGATGCCGCCGGTTACGGCTTTGGTGTGCGCCGCGAGGGCTTTGACTGGGCGCGTTTGGTGGCGGCGCGTGAAAAGTACATTATGGGGATCAACGACTGGTACAGCAGTTATCTTGAGGACGCCCACATCGATCTGATCAGTGGTACGGCGCGCTTCATCGACGCTCACACCCTGGAGGTCGATGGCGAGCAGTACCGCGCTGAGCACATTGCCGTTGCCCCGGGTGGGCGGCCCACCGTGCCAACGGTGCCGGGGGCCGAGCACGGCATCACCTCCGACGGATTTTTCGCCCTGACCGAACAGCCCAAACGCGTGGCCGTGGTGGGGGCGGGCTATATTGCGGTGGAGCTGGCCGGTCTGCTCCGGGCCCTGGGTAGTGAGGTGTGCATGCTGCTGCGCCGCGATCACTTCCTCAGCCATTTCGATGCCATGCTGCGCGAGACATTGATGGAGGATATGCTTGAGGATGGAGTGACCATCATCCCGCGGGCCAGTGTCGAGCGCGTCGAGCGCCAGGGCGATGGTCGGTTGACGGTGCATTGTCAGGGTGGTCTCACGTTAGAGGACCACGACAGTCTCATCTGGGCGATTGGCCGGACACCGAATACCGCAGGGCTCAATCTGCACGCCACCGGAGTGGCGTGTGACGACGGCGGCTACATCCCCACCGACGCCTACCAGAACACCAACGTGGCCGGCGTGTATGCGCTGGGCGATGTCACCGGGCGCGCCCAGCTCACGCCAGTGGCCATTGCCGCCGGGCGGCGGCTCTCCGATCGGCTGTTCGGCAACAAGCCGGAGCGCCATCTGCCCTATGATCTCATCCCCACCGTCATGTTCAGTCACCCACCCATCGGCACAGTAGGCCTGAGCGAGGGCCAGGCTCGCACGCAGTATGGCGACAAGGTCAAGGTCTATCAGACACGTTTCAGCGCCATGTACAGCGTCATTGCCGGCAATCCGCAGCGCACGGCCATGAAACTGGTAACGGTGGGGCCGGAGGAGCGCATCGTCGGCTGTCACCTCATCGGTCACGGTGTGGACGAGATGCTGCAGGGCTTTGCCGTGGCAATCCGCATGGGGGCGTGCAAACACGACTTCGACGATACCGTGGCCATCCACCCGACCAGCGCCGAGGAGCTGGTGACCCTGCGTTAAGAGCCATGTGCCTACGGGGTATTGCCGTCTGCTCGCAGGTTAGGGTGATTTCCACACAGCTCGATGATCTCCTGGAGGGAGTGGCCCTTGCCGCCTCGCAGGGAGAGACCGGTTCCTGAGAGAAGACGAGGTATTGGCCACAAGGTGCCGATGGCAGAAACATCAAGGATTAAACTTTTTGAGATCCTCGGTAATTTCTGAAGCTGGCGCACCACCGCTTTAGACTGATCTGGCCCCGATACCTGCGTTTTCCCAAGATTGTGTTTTTTCAACCAATTTCACACCCATTCATCTGGACTCAAGTGGGGTGAATAGGGCGGCAGAATAAGGAGTCTCAGCTTTCCATCTGTCGTCGCTACAAATTCTTTAACCTTCCTCGATTTGTGTGCCGGGTCCATCCAAGATGACCGTATCACGTTGCAATTCAGTCGATATGCTACAATGTAGTACATTGTAATCATCTGAGGCTCAACCTACTATGGCCGTCACAAGCATTCGTCTTCAACCAGACATTGAAAAGCCTTTGGAAGAGGCCATAAAACGCTCGCAAAGAAGCAAGAACTGGCTTATAAATCAAGCGATCAGAGAGTTTCTTGAGCGCGAAATGCGGGATCGACAGCGCTGGCAAGAGACATTGGAAGCATTGGATTCCGCAAACCAGGGAAAGGTGATCGATGGGGATACCGTACATCAGTGGTTGCAAAGCTGGGGAACTGACGACGAATTGCCACCGCCCAAGCCATGAGGCTTGAGTACACCGACAAGGTGGTCGGTGATCTCGTTCGACTTCGTCAGTTCATCGAGGAACACGACCCACAGGCGGCCAACCGGATGGCAGCACGGCTGGTGGAAGGAATCGCCCTGCTTCGGGATCAGCCTCAACTCGGTCACCCGGTTATTCTGGCGCCGGAACCGGAAAGTATTCGTGATCTCGTACTACGAAATTACATTGTTCGTTATGCAATGACCCGCAACCGTATTTTTATCTTGCGCGTCTGGCATCACCGGGAGGACTGGCAACAGCCGTGACGGAATGAAAAGCGAAACCGAACCGCTCATGATCTCCGCGTTACAGCACTACAGCTATTGCCCGCGTCAATGTGCCCTGATCCACCAGGAACAGGTTTTTGACGACAACGGATTCACCATGCGTGGCAACCGCGCGCACCGTCGGGGCGATGCGGGTGAGTCCACGGTTGAAGACGGAATTCGTGTAGTTCGATCATTACCGCTGTACAGCGACAAGCACCATCTCGTGGGTAAGGCCGATGTCGTTGAATTTGATGATAGCGGCATTCCTTTTCCGGTTGAGTATAAACACGGCAGCCAGCAGAAAAAAGAACATGATGAAATCCAGTTGGCCGCCCAGATGCCGTGTCTGGAAGAGATGACAGGCAGACCCGTTCTGAAATGTGCCATCTACCACCACAAATCCCGTCGACGCCGTGAAGTTGAGATAATCTCGCAGCTCAAGGACCGGGTTGTCGGGGCAGTCAAGGCCATACAGCTAATGTTGTCTTCGGGTAAATTGCCTCCCCCGGTAGACGATCGGTCTGGATTCACAGCTTAGTTTTTTGCATGCCGTGCGGCCGGGAAGACATGCGTTGGCGCTCGATATACTGGAAGAATTTCGTGCCGTGCTGGGTGATCGTTTGGCAATTACGCTGATAAATCGCAGTCAGATAAAGGTCGGAGATTTTGATGAGAATGAAGGCGGAAGCGTTCTGCTGAATGACAAGGGGAGGAAGAAAATATGGAAGGTTGATCTCAAGTATTGCACTGATACATCAACGTGATCCACCCATAAAATGGATGAACATCTTTAATGCAAGATGGCATTCTGCCAATGCTGAGGTAGCATCAATGAAAGCCAGAGATATAAATACGCGCGCCCCCTTTATCGCCCTTTATCGCGCAAAGGGGTACGTTTCAACGACCTTCAAAAGGTTTGCTCACATTATTTCAGTAACCCACGTCAGAGCGGTAGCAGTCATTGCATCTACAAAACGCCCTGGCCTGGCGATCCACGTGTAAATATTTAAAACCATAAAGGTAAAGCTAAGCCCTACCAAGTCAGACAGGTGTTGCTTGCCATTGAAAAAATCGAGGTGCATCATGGTGCTTGAAAGTGATAAATATACATACCGCGTATTGTGGTCTGATGAAGATGAAGAGTTCGTAGGCTTGTGCGCCGAATTCTCAAGTCTTAGTTGGCTCGCGCCAACCCCTGAAAAAGCATTAAAAGGCATTCGTTCCGCTGTTAAAGATTGTGTTTCAGACATGAACAAAAGCAACGAAGAAATACCTTCGCCCCTTACAGCGCGTAAATACAGTGGCAAGTTCATGGTTCGCGTACCACCTGAGGTTCATCGTCATCTTGCTATAGAAGCTGCGGAGTCTGGTGTCAGTTTAAATCGTATCGCTAGTGCAAAGCTTGCGCATTAAACACACAACAAGTTCATCCAACGGACAGTCAAAAGCGTCACGCCTTTTGCAAAAAAACGCAAAAGTCGC